>ENA-OQNN01000075-OQNN01000075.1-human-gut-metagenome-genome-assembly--contig:-NODE-75-length-117618-cov-7.139994_pt1 | contig 117618 bp, 91 predicted proteins | sample MGYA00242624_ERZ504870 | MGnify/ENA primary metagenome ERZ504870 (study PRJEB26092, sample SAMD00036379) | human gut metagenome | host: Homo sapiens | study: EMG produced TPA metagenomics assembly of... | reverse complement strand
CAATGTGTATTACTCCAGCGAGCCATTTCAGGCGCGCTCTTAGCGTAAGCGAAATCCAGCGCTTACGAAGACTTATGCGTGAGGGCTCTCCCGAACGCATTAGTCGCAGTTAGCGATTAGTTCGCTGTAGCGTTGCGCCGGCGAGTGAGTAATACACATTGTCCAAATGCGTCCCTACTGAAGAACTTTTCAACACACTAAATAGCAACTTAGCTAAGTACCTTCCTGGACTCCTCATCCGCAAATTGCTGCCGTACCAACTGGTAATAGTAGCCTTTCTTCGCCAACAGTTCCTTGTGTTTTCCCTGCTCTACAATCTTACCATCCCGGACTACCAGAATCAGGTCGGCATTACGGATTGTAGATAATCTGTGAGCGATCAGGAAGGAAGTTCGCCCTTTCAGCAGTTTGTCTGTGGCCTGCTGGATCAGCTGCTCGGTTTTGGTGTCGATAGAGGAAGTTGCTTCGTCCAGAACGAAAATGGCGGGATCTGCCAGTACTGCGCGGGCAAAGGAAAGAAGCTGCTTTTCTCCGGTGGAGAGACGGTCGCCGCCTTCACCTACGTCACTGTCATAACCTTTGTCAAGCTTTTCGGCTACCTCATCGGCATGAACTGCCTTCGCAGCAGCCTTTACTTCTTCATCAGTGGCATCCAGTCTTCCATAACGGATATTCTCCATCACAGTCCCGGAGAACAGATGGGGATTCTGAAGCACATACCCGATGTTGCTGTGCAGCCACAACTGACTTCGCTCACGGTAATCTCTGTCGTCGATGAGGATTCTTCCCTTAGTGGGCTCAAAGAAACGGCAGGCCAGGTTCACCAGCGTACTTTTTCCTGCACCGGTCTCTCCGACGATTGCCACATTGGTACCAGCCGGAATTTTCAGGTTGAAGTTGCTGAGCACCTCTTCTTTTCCATCGGGATACTGGAATGAAACGTTTTCAAACTCAATGTCGCCTTTAATGGGTTCCCAGTTCTCCTTGTGGGGATCAAAGAAATCTCCATACTTTTCCAGAACCTCTGGGGAGTCTACCACCTGGGGCTTCTCTTCCAGAAGGGAGGTCACCCGCTCAATATTTGCCTGAGCAGAAATGCACTGGGACAAAATTCCTGCAAGCCTCTGAATTGGTTCAAAAATTCCAACTGCATATGCAGTAAATGCAGCAAGTGTTCCTATGTCCATACTTCCATTCAGAACCATAATGCCGCCACGCTCCAGTACAAGGGCAGTTGCCAGAGCTCCAAAGAAAACTACCAGCGGAATATAAATTGCATTTAATCTGGCAGCCTTGATAGACGCACTTCTCATCTCCTCAGTGACAGAGGCAAACTCCCGGAAGTTTTTCTCCTCCACAACCAGGGATTTCACAGTTTTCGCGCCCATAATTCCTTCGTTGTAGCCACTTGTGATCTTGGAATTGATTTTTCTCACCTGACGGTTCCATGTGAGGATCTTATTCTGGAAATACCAGGTAAGGACTGCAATAGCTGGAACGATCAGCATGATCACCAAAGCCAGTTTCCAGTTCAGAAACAGCATTGCAACAAACACACCCACTACATAAAAGATAGCCCACAGCATATCGATCACATCCCAGGCGATCAACTCTGTGATCCTGGCTACGTCGTTCATTACCCTGGACAGGATATATCCAACCGGAGTTGCATTGTAGTAGGAAAAAGACAGCTTCTGAAGATGAACAAACAATGCCCTTTTCATATCACGGCCTGTTTCGACATCAAGTGTCATGCAGCCTCTGGTGAAACAGATGACGGACCACATCTGAAAGACGATCACTGCAATATACAGCGCAATAAATCCTCCAAGTCCTGCCAGAGTATTTTTCTCGATAAAGGAATCAATGGCCTGTCGCTGAAATAACGGCATGATAATATCCACTGCTGAGCAGAGAATATTCATCACAATTACCATAATCAGCACATTTTTCCGGGGTGCAAGGAAAGGGAAAACCTTTTTCCAGATGGAAATATCAATAGACTTTGTATATTCTTTTTCTTCTATTCGCATGCTGCACCTCCTTCCATGAGACGGATGTCACTGTTCATCTGGATCTCATAAATGTCTTTGTATGGTCCCTCCTGGTGGATCAGTTCCTCATGGGTACCCATCTGCTGGATTTCTCCCTTGTCCATCACAATAATACAGTCAGCCTGCATAAGAGATGTGATCCGGTGGGAAATCATAATAACCGTTGCTTTCTCCATCTCTTTTTTCAGTTCTTTGCGGATCTTGTTGTCTGTCTCCGTATCTACTGCGGATAGGGAATCGTCAAATACCAGGATCGGAGCTTCTTTCATCAGCATTCTGGCAATTGCAACACGCTGCTTCTGTCCACCGGACAAAGTGACGCCACGCTCACCTACGATGGTGTCATATCCGTCTGTAAAATGAAGAATTGACTCATCTACACAGGCAATCTCCGCTGCATGGCGGATTTCTTCATCCAGAAGCTTCTCCTTTGTGATGCCAATATTCTCACGGATGGTTCTGGAGAAAAGGAACGGTTCCTGGAGTACCATGCCGATATTCTGGCGCAGGTACTGACGGTCAATGTCACGAATGTCTGTACCGCCAATGGTAATACTGCCGCAGTCTTCCGGCAGATCATATAAACGGTTCAGTAAATGGACCAGAGTTGATTTTCCACTTCCAGTTGTGCCAAGGATTGCAAAGGTGCTTCCGGATGGGATTGTGAAATTGATATTTTTCAGAACCGGGTGGTCTGGAGAATAACCGAAAGATACATCGCGGAAGCAGATATCGCCATCCATGGCAGTTTTCATTCCACTGACAGGTCCCAAAGTCTGCTTTTCTCCACAGCCTTTATTTTCGGAATCCTCACTCGTTTGCTCTGCTGTCCGCGCAGGAATCTTATAAGCCAGAGTTGCCTCACTCTGTCCTGCCTTCTTCTTTTTCGCAATATTCTCTGCATTTTCATTTCTGTCTGTAGACTTAGCTTCACACTTTACAGCAGCATCTTCTTCCTCAGCCTCCAGAATATAAGCCACACGTTCCATGGAAACCCCAGCCTTACTCATATCTGAAATAATCCTTCCCAGGCTTCGCACCGGCCAGGTCAGGGACGCATTATAGGAAATAAATGCCATAAACTCGCCCAATGTGATCTGTCCATTCACGGCAAAAACAACACCAGTCACCATAACCACCAGCACCTGCAGGTTGGTGATCAAATCTCCCGATGCCCAGTAAACGCTCATCAGTTTTCCAAGATATACCCATAAATTGGAGTAGGCATTATTTTTCTCATCAAACCGATCGATCTCATACTTTTCTCTACCAAAAGCACGCACTACACGAACTCCAGTCAGATTCTCCTGCACGGTACTGGAAAGTGCCCCCTCCGCCTCATCAGCATCCTGAAAACGTTTCCCGATCCTGGAATAGAAATAGCAGGAATAACCGATGATCACCGGGAAAAAAGCTGCCGCAGCCAGTGTGATCTGCACATTCATGGAAAACATGATTCCCAGATACAGTACGATCAGGAAACAGATTCGAAACACCTCCGGCAGCTGCCTGCACACAAAGTTACGGATCACTTCCACGTCAGAGGTACATCTCTGAATGATCTCCCCGGTCTGGTGCTTTACATGCCAGGAAAAAGGCAGATACTGGGTGTGGTGATACAAGGTGTCACGGATGGATTTCAGGAAATTCTCTGAGCCTTTTGCTAGGCACATTTTACTTAAGTAATTAAAAACTCCCGAAAGAACTGCCGAAGCAGCTACCAGAAGTGCTGCCAGAAGCAGTGTCTGCCGCACATTCAGACCATCCGGAATTCCATCCAGCACCAGAATATGGTCTGCTGTGTATTTCACGATCTGTGGGATCAACGCATTACATGCTGTAAACAACATCGAAAATAATAGCGTTCCCACAAAAAACCGGATATTTCCTTTCAGGAAACGGAAAATGATCCGGAATTTCCCGGTTTTATTCTTCGTATTCATACTTTCCCCCCATTTTATAGAAAAAGGACACTCCCTGAACGAATCAAGGAATGTCCTCCTTCACTCCAAAAGTTTTACATATTCTTTCCAATGCATCATATTCCAAGGCCTTGTTTCCTACATAACTCTCAAAGGCTCCAAAAAATTCCCAGGCCGCAGGCTGCAGATACAGTTCTTTTTTCACATATCCATCCAGGATCACTGCTTCTGGCAAAAGACTTTTATAGGCGGCGCTCTGTGCCCCCAGCACATAAATCCTGTGCTCCTTCGACAGCTGCTCCAATGCTTTTTTCTGCTCTGCAGTTGGTGCAAGCTCACCATTTACCAGAATACTTCCCGGAACCGGCTTTTGTACCAGCTTCATGGAAATACGTTCTCCCTGCAGGTTCCATTTCCCACACACAAGGTAAGTCTCACCATTGTAGGAAACCGTTTCCACCTGGTTTTCTTCTGGTCTGGCTGCAGCAAGTACTGGAAGGCGCATTATCCGAAGGCGGTTTTCCTTTCCGTAGTCTCCCAGCTGCTGGCAATCTGCCAGAGCATATATCCGGTCAAATACAGTAAGGGCTTTTCGCCATCTTGCCGGATATTTTTCATGGATGTAAGGCAGAAAATCAAGATCCACCAGAACTTTCATTTTTGCCGGTGCCTCTGCTGCCAGATAATATGGCAGATACCCGGTACTTCCAGCCATGATTACCACATCCCAGGAACTGCTGCCGAACAGCCTGCCCCACTCTCTTCTGGCAAGCATTCGCATATATCTTCGTATTTCCGGATTTTCCAGATAAAGAGCCGGATTTTTCTCAATCATACGGTAATTCAGGAAATCTTCCTCACTCAAAGTCATCCTTCCTGCGCCCATCACTTTTGGAAGCTCTTTTTCAAAGGCGAGAAATTCTTTCACATCTCCCCTGCTTCCAAGCCAGCCACTATAAATAACCGTATCATATTTTTCCCTATCCATACTGTCTGCAAGCTTTCGGACAACAAGCTTAGCCTCCCGCTCGGCTTTCCAGCTGCTAAGGATCAGGACTTTCTTCCTTTCCTCCTGATTTCGAAGGGAGAAAAACTCCATTCCAGGCACTGCATTCTGCCTTCGGATACACTCCAGAAGACTGCCTCTGCCTTCTTTTAATCCTTCCTTTTTCTCTATGATCACTTTTCCATCATAGACTTTTCCCAGGGTGCATTTTTCCAGCCATGCTTCCTTCGCTTTGCTCTTAGACGGAGCGTAGATATAATCTGTTTTCAGAATCTCCCTTGCCGTAACTGATAGAAATTCTGCAGTCTCCACAGACTTCCTATCATAAATTTCCAGCATGGGATTAAAATAAACCTGTGCTTCTTTTTTCACAAAAGAGCCTGGCAGAACCATATTACCGATAATGTAACCTGCCTGGGAAAGCGCCTCCAGATATTCACGACTTTCCTCTTTTACATAGTCCACACCTGTTTTTTTCACCAGATGAAAACCGCCTTTTATGCAGGCCGTAACACTCGCCTTCTCAGAGGAAACATAATTCTTCAGCGCATAGTCCAGCATTTCCAGAAGCAGGTCACTGCCAGGCTTTTTTTCATCTATAAGGAAGAAAAAATGGGAAGCCTCCACCGGATTCCCGCATACCTCTGCGTAGGCATAGTTTTTGGAAAGTTCTTTCTTATTCTCATGAATGAATTTCAGAGCCTGACGTTTCACGCTCTCATAATCCTCCATATTATCTTTCAAAATCTTCTCTATCTCATTCATCTGAAGTCCTCTTACCTTCTATCAGCTCATCCAGCTTCTCACTCTGTTCCTGATTCCAGGACCTGGCCTGAAAGCTGTAAGGCATCTCTGTTGTGCAGTCTTCTGCCAGCAGCTTCATATTCATGGTTTTTGCAGCAAGGGTACCCAGGCTTTCTTCTTCCCCTTCCGGGCAGATAAAATAATCGCACAGATTCATAAATGCAAAGGGTTTCTCAAGCCATCCGGTAAGAATCACCCTTCCCTCCAGGTGAAGCTCTGAAACCATAGCTTTCAGCTTCTGATACCCTTTCCCTTTTCCGGTAATGTAAAGACAGGTATTTTTCTCCAGACGGCAAAAGGCTTTCAGAACGTTCTGGGCTTTCTGCTGGTACATACAGATATAATTGACTTTCTCTGTATCCGGTGCCGGAATGGCTTCCACGGTAATAACAGCTGGATTGTTTCCCTGGTATCTGGCAATAAAGTAGCTTTCTGTGGCAGATACGATTACCTGCTGGCCTGCCAGCTCCTTTGCAATCTGTTTTTCCCGGACAAAACGTGCATTGTATTGGAAAAACCGAACGCCATCCATCTCCTTTGCCACCACTGAAAACAGGCTCTTTTTCCCGGTAAGGTCAATTGCACAGTCGAATTTCGCCTCTCCAAACAGGCGCCTTGCCTCTCTCTTGTAAAAAGCATGTGGAATATCTTTTATTTTTCCCTTCAAAAACAGCTCATTCTGCGCGATTTCCTCCGCTTTTCCGTTAAAAGGCTGACCACGGTAAAGGATCCGAAGCCCGGCAGGAAGACCTATGATCTGTTCTTCTGCAAAATCGTCTCCACCACCGCACACAAGCAGGGTAACATCGTATTTCTGAAAATCCAGGTTCTCTGCAAGTCCAAGAAATGCTTCGGTGTCATCCCCCTCCGAAAAATCACCGGCATACATCAGAAGCTTTTTCTTTGGTGACTGCGCCTCATCCTGACAGGCTATACACCGGGAATCTTCTTTTCCGTGGAACACAATGTCTGCAAGGCGGCGGCAGACCTCTCCGTCATCTTGCGGACACGCCCAGGCTGCTTCCCTTTCGTAAACCTTCCGGTATGGCTCCATGGCTCTTTCGGCATCCTTCACATAATCTCCAAGCTGCTCATAAGTTTCTGCAACAGGACCCGGCAGCTTATCAATTCCGAAGTATAAGCCTCTGTAATTTTTATATTCTGCAAGATCCTGGATAAAGAACAAAATGGGCTTTTTCGATACCAGATAGTCAAAATAAATACTGGAATAATCGGAAATCAGAACATCTGTAGCACGAAGAAGCTCATTGGTATCTACGGTTGCAGGAATATACTGGCCGGTTATCCCCACTGTGTCTTTAATGTGGTAATATACAATCTGATGAGGCTTCACCAGCACCTGGTACTCCCTGGTATCCACATTCTCCTCGATAGTGCGGATCATCTTCTCATAGGCATCCAGGCTGGTATCAGGGCTGGAATACCTGCTGCCCTTCCAGGTAGGCGCATAAAGGATCAGCTTCTTCTTTGGATCTGCCTCCACGCCTGCCATCTGCAGCTTCTTAAATATGGCCTCCCGGTCTGTGTGAAAATAGCTGTCATTACGGGGCTGCCCGATTTCCAGGATTTTTCCGGGATAAAGATTTTTCATTTTGAACGCATTCTCATAAATCTCTGTCATAAAATGATTGGGCGCGATCAGATAGTCTGCTGCAAGGAAATTCCTTACTGTATTTCCTGCACTCACCTTGCCTGCCGGAATGTCAAATCCAATGGTTTTTAACGGGATTCCGTGCCAGGTATCCACAAAGATCTGCTCCTTGCGTTTGGTAAAATATCCGGGAAAGCTTACATTATTGATCAGATATTTGGCTGTAGCCAGATATTCCCTGTATTCTACAGACTGGAATTTAATAAATTTCACATTTGGATAATCCTTATAAAGTCCCATCCAGGGTTCATTATCCGAAAAATCGTCAATGACCCAGACATGGAGATACTCCTGAAATTCTGTCTGGGTCAGTAAATACTTGAAAATGGCATGAGGGCTGCAGGTCATGCCTCTGCCCCCAAATGCCTCGTATAGTATACATTTTTCCTTTATGGGACTGTCAAGAAAATCCACGTACTTCTCCCGAAGCTCCTCAGTAAGATTGTATTTTGCCTCATCCCTGGCTCTCTTTAAGGCAGCCTCAAAAGTGTCCTTCTCTTTACCGGAATTTCCATCCGGGCGGACCATCTTTTTCACCAGCTTCTTCAGGTTGTTCACAGTGATCTTCATGTCACTTCCCCCTCTTCTTTGCAACTACACGTTCAAAAAGTCCGTCCCATTCTTTCACAGCCTTGTCGATAGAGAAATCATCAGACTTGGCAATGGCATTCGCAGACATCCGGGCACGAAGCTCTTCGTCATGTGCCAGTTTCAGCATGGCCTGGGCAAATTTGTGGGGCTCAAATGCTTCAGGAAGGAAACCAGTCTTTCCGTCATCAATGATCAGATCCATGGCGCCCATATGATAAGCGATTACCGGAAGGCCGAACTCAAAGGCTTCCATAATCACCATAGGCCAGCCTTCCCATCTGGATGGAAGAAGGAAAACAGAAGAATTCAGATAATACTTCTCAGGCTCATTGGTATATCCTACAAAATGGACACGCTTCTCCAGATGACGCTTCTTCGCGTCTGCCCTGATCTGGTCAAAAAGATCTCCGTCTCCGATGATATCAAGCTCCCACTCCGAATCCTCTTTACAGAACTCTTCAAAGGATTCCATCATCAGATCCAAGCCTTTGGCATATACGAAACGGGTCGCCATGAGAAAACGTTTGGATTTCATATCGCACTTCTTTTCACTGACAAAGCTTCTGGGATTGATTTTTACTTCACAATCTATTCCAAGCTTCTCCATATAGTCCCGCTTATCATAATCACTTAACACAATGTAGCGGTCCAGATTTGGCAGATACTGCTGAAGAAGGTTCTCCTGCTGCCAGAACACTACAGGCTTCACATGAAGATATCCGTCATAGCAGTTATGCTGCCAGCCAATGGTTGCAGCTTTCAGCCGGGGCGCGATCATGGCAAGTCTCAGGCTTAAGGATGCTGTGGTAAGGATCACGTCATAATCCTGGGAATTGAAATATTCCACCCATTTCTCCCTTGTTTTTTTGGGAAAAATCGCTTCTGCAAGAATGGGATTCAGATTTCTTTTATTAAACATACCAGATCTGTCATTGAGCTTCTTCACCAGATAGCGGGCGCAGAAAGCCGGGGTATGATGCTTATTCACGAACTGGCTGTTGTCAATGAAATCCACATTGATATCTTCACTTAAATGATACATGGTGCGGTCTTCACGAAAGCGGTCTTCATAAGTCATGATCGTCACTTCATGCTCTTTCACCAGCTCGTTGGCCAACAGGGAAACCACTCTCTTGGTTCCGCCCAGATCAAAGATTTTTGTTATCCAGATACATATTTTCATGTTATATACCACCCCTGCAGGGGCTTCCTCCTTTTGCGGGATAAATCCTGAAGCATGTAAAAAAGGCTTTCGTATTTTCTCTGTTATACCGTAATTTTGAAATAATCCAGAACACGTTTGCAGTAATTATCTGTTACATTATGAGTCTTTGCAAGAATTGCCTTACGCTGATTCTCATAGTCATCTTTTCCATTTTTGACATCCAGAACAAACTGTTCAAACTGCTGTACATTGTAAATATGTTCTCCTGGCATGTATTCCAGTGGATCTTCAAATACCCATCCTCTGGACTCCGTATAGGCATCATAGTCATCCAGGGTAAATCCAATAGGTCTGTTGAGAAGCAGATAATCAATTGCCACAGAGGAATAGTCAGAAATCAGGGCATCCGAACAGTTGATAAACTCATAAAGCTGCAAGCCATTGTCTTCCAGATCCTGATTTTCCAGGTAAACAATGTTTGTCAGCACATTTTCTCCAAAGTCATATGGAATCTGGAGATAATGCTTCTTAATTACCACAAGTACATGATTATCACGACAGAAATTATTAAAAGCAAGAAGCCGCTCCTTATCGTCCAGGATCGGGATATTAAATTCATTGTTCAGCGTTTCCTCATTCAGTCTCTCGCTGCTTGCATGACGGTAGGTAGGCATCCACAGGATCAGCCTGTCACTGTCAGCTGCTTTCAGAAGCTTTTCCTTATATGCTCTTGCGGCGTCGCTGCCCTTCATCATCTGATCGTAACGGGGATAGCCAAGTGCAAGAAGCTTCCTGGAACTGCAGCCAAAGAACTCTTTCTTCGTCTCAATAAACACATCTCCTGGCACCAGACAGTAGTCGAAAAATACCTTGCGGTTGTTCTTGTTCGCCTTGTAGCCGCAGCCATGCCAGAGATTTACAAAAGTCTGACCCTTTCTTGCCATTCCGATCCAGTTAAACGCCTGGGTGTAAAAAATAAAGGCTGAGGTCAATGCATAGCGGTAAGCTGCTGCCCTGCGGATCGTCGTGTTCTTCTTGAAATTGCGAACAAACTTCACATTCTCCGCTTGGTATTTCTTATACTTCTCCGGCTCATGAACCAGCCAGACAAGCTCATATTTTTTATTATATCCATTTGCAACCATATAATCAAAAAGAGCCCGGCAATTGTCTGTAAAATCATCATTTGTCTCAAACAGGATTCTGTTTTTCACCATACGCGGGGGGAATTTGCGAAGTCTTCTCACTTTCCAGCGGTCATATAAAGCGTAAGTCACATAGCCTTTGAAAGTGGTGAACAAAGGTCCTGCGCCCTGCTCTTTCAGGATTTTTGAAAATTTCTTTAGAATTCTCTGTGCTCTTTCCATGGATTTTACCTTTCTTAATATATTACAATCCAGAGCCTGTTTAAAAAAGGCTCTAAATCAGTCCGCATTAATACTCTTTCAGTTTCTCACGAAGCATTGTAGAAGAAGTATCTTTGGTGTAGGGAAGATAAACCAGCCTGGCTCCCAGGGCTTCCATCTCTTTCCCGGTGCGCTCCCAGCGCTCATTTCCCTTCCAGTCATCTCCGATATAAATTTCATCGAAACGGATCTTATCCCAGATTTCTTTTTTATCAAGGGTATTTGTGATGATCACCTCGTCCACATATTTAATAGACCGGACGATCTCTGCCCGCTCTTCCAATGGCACGATAGGTCTTTTATTCTTATAGCTTTCCACAAGCTCATCTGTATTTACGCCTACGATCAGATAATCACATCTTCTCTTGGCATTTTTGATCAGGTTCAGATGACCGATATGAAACATATCGTAAGTTCCCTGTGTGTATCCGATTACCTTTCCCATTTATCCCTCTCCTGTATCTGTTTTTTTCGAAAAAATAATCATAGCACATTGTTTTCTAAATAACTATACCACTCACTTGTCTGTGAATCCGATTGATATAATTATTTACGAAATGATGTACTAGAACCTTTTTGGATGGGTAACTTCTGCTTTTATTTTACTTTATATTCAAATACTCTGCAAGTGCCTCGCAGTAACCTGACTTCTTTGGCATAGTGTGCATTGCAGGCAATAATCTTCTTCTCTCTTCCTTAAAAGGATCCTCTCCAACTGCGATATGGGAAAAATAGTCCTTCAGATCCTCTAAATTGTAAATCTTCTCACCTGGCATATATGCTTCCGGATTTTCAAATACAAATCCTCTTGTATTTCGATAGCTTTCCAGGTCTGTGAGCACATAGCCCAGAGGTCGGTCAAGAAGCATATAGTCTACTGCAATGGAGGAATAATCCGAAATCAGTCCATCCATAAGTCCCACCAGTTCATACAGCTGAATGCCCGATTTCTGAAGCATTTCTTCTGTCACATAACGGATATTGGTATACGCACCTTCATCCAGGGACCAGCCAGACTGAAGGGGATGTTTTTTGATGATCAGAAATATTCCGCATTCCCTTAAATGAACATCCAGTGCTTTCAGCTCCGCCTCGCTCTCCAATGCAGGAAGCTGAAAGGGAAGTTCAATTTCATTCTCTGCGCTGATCAGCACCTCACTTTTTCGGAAAGTAGGCATCCAGATCACGGTTTTCATATCCTTATGGGAAAAAAGCTTCTCCAGCGCCTCCCCACGGCTGACAGATGGATGGAGCATCCAGTCATATCTTGGATAGCCAAGGGCAAGAATCTTCTCTTTCTCACAGTTCCAGTAACGGGATTTTGTTTCCACAAACACAGGTCCCGGCACCATGGCATGGTCAAAATGCATCATGCTTTTTCCTTCTGGCGGCTTGTTGTCTTTGGCTGCATCCTTATAGCCGCAGCCATGCCACATGTTCACTGTGGTCTGCCCTTTACAATGGTAAAAATTCAGGTAAGCTGTATTGTTTGTATAGAAAAAAAATCCTGCAACAGCACCATAATAATAAGAAAGGGGGCTGGACCAGCCATATTTATTCTCTGCCGTTACAAATTTAACATTCTTGCATTTCAGTTTCTTACATTTTTTCTTATCGGAAACCATCCAGATAATCTGATAGTTCTCATTTATTTTATTCTGAATCAGATATTCATAAAAGGCCCTGGGATTGTCTGTCATGTCCTGCATGGTACGGTTTTTCAGCACAATGCAGTTCTGACGGAGCTTCCCGTGATTCCCGAACCATTTTCCCACCATGGCAAGCTCCGCTTTTGAACAAAAGCGACCCAGATAATAAAGAACACTTCCAGCCAGACCCTCTTCTTTTATTTTCCTTTTAAGGGAATCCTTTGTCATCTCTTACCCTCGTTTCTATAATTTGCCTAACAAAAATTACGATACACCAGAGCCTGTATGAAAAAGGCTTTCTGCAATTACATCTCAAAAGACGATTTCTCTGGAAAAATCACTTCAAAGCTTCTCTGAATTTCTTTCTTCTGCTTCTCAAAATCACCCACATTCACATCATCATTAAGGCAGATCATCTTACACGCCTGTCTGCGAATGGTATGGTGGATCTGCTGATCATGCTTTCCTATGGTATAAAATCTTCCAAGCTTCGGTGACTGGGGCATAAATTTCCCTTCCATGTACTGCCAGTATTTCATCACGTACTGGTTCACATCGAATACTGTACGGAAACGATTCTTACAAACCTCATCCAGAACAGCGCCTTCTTCGTCCCATACTTTCCAATAGGTTGCTTTCAAAAAAGGACTTGGAAGATGTGAATATTTAAAACTGGAAAATTCACGATAAGGCAGCATCAGCACATTGCGGAAGAGCATTGCTCCATAAGCCGGGCTAAACCATTTTTTTGCCTGCTTTTTGATCACTTCTTTTTTATTATAATGCATATTGACAAGAGCTGCATCATTCATAAGAATATTGGCAAAAGGGTTGCGGATATTGTCCTGCACAAGGGCGGTCTCAATACAGCAGTCACAGGGGAGTCCGTTTTTGAAAAAATCTTCCTGTTTCACGGAATCAATGAGAAACATATCATCATTAAAAAAGACGAAATGCTCTGACAATCCTTTTATTCGGTGAAGATTCAGTTCTATGGAATTAATATTAAAGGTAGGAAGATAAGCAGGCGCCATAAAATCCTCATGCTTTACAATCTGAATCTTCTCATGAGCTGTATTCAGCCACTTTGGAACATGTCCCCATGTAACAAAATATATTTTATTTACCCAGGGAGCAAATTTCTCCACACCGCGGAACCAGTACTGGAGATTGTCCCAATCGCGGTATCTGCTCTCCCCGGCGTCAGTTCCCCTGCCAGGCTGATATTCCCTGCGCTGTGCAAGCCAGTCAGGGTCACTGCCGTCCACCCAGGTGAGCACAAAATCTATTTTTTCCATTCCTATTCTCCTGCTCTTTAAATGGTTGCGGTCTAGAAATTGTGACGCACATCTTGCAGAAAGCCTTTTTCAAACACGCTCTAAAGCTTTCTCAGTCAGCTTATCTGCCATACAGAAGCATCAGCTTCTGCCCTTCCTTATGGATGTCAAATCCTGCTTCTGCCAGCCTTCTGGCCGCTTCTTCTCTTTCGATTCTTCCGGCTTCCTTCATCTTAAACACAGCTTTGGCCCATTTCTCCGGGCTTTCTGCCAGAGAAATCATCGTCACATTTTCCCGGGAGAGTACTGCTTCTCCTGTGATCTGGTCTGAAATCACACAGGGCAGGCCATTGGCCTGAGCTTCCAGAAGAGTAAAGGGAAGTCCCTCAAATAAAGAAGGAAACAGGAAAACATCCATGGCGCTTAAGTACCGCTCCACGTCCTGACATACTCCCGTAAATATGATTTTATCCAGGACACCCGCCTTCTTAGCCTGCTCCTGGATCTGTTCCTTTAATTCGCCGTCACCTATAAGGCAAAGCCTTGCAGCCGGCTCTTTTCGTTGGATTTCATGGAAAATACGAAGAATGGCCTCATGATTCTTCTGAATCTGAAACCTGCCTACATGCCCTACTACCAGGGCATCCCCGGAAATCCCCAGCTTTTCTCTGATTTTCCGCCTGTTTAACTCTGAAAAGCCATATTTATCTGTCTCAATTGCGTTTGCAACCAAAGTTACTTCGCCCCGTTCAAAAGCCTTATCTCCGAACAACCATCTGCCTGCTTTTTCGGAACAGGCAAACTTCTCATTCACATAATGCTTCATTCTGGGACGATTCACGCCATCCATCAGCTTACGCACAATTCCCGGTGCTGAAGCGTTATGGGAATGTGCTATTACCTTTCTCACTCCTGCCTGCTTCGCCAGGCGAAGTGGTACGATATTGGCTGCTGAAAGCATATTCACATGCACGACATCGTACTTCTCCCGGGAAAGGAGCTTCCGAAAGGCCTTTATATAACCAAAGTAATCTTTTTTTACATTGGGGACATAGAAAACCCGTCCCCCAAGCTCCAGGATTTCTTTCTCATAAGCAATCGTTCCATACATGGATACAAAATCAAAGGATACTCCCTGTCTGGCCAGTTCCCTGAAATAATTCATTACAAATGCTTCCATACCGCCAGGATTATTTCCCAGCCCTACCTGCAGGATTTTCATTTTTCACCTTCTAAACGCTTTATCAGCTTGTCATATCTGGAAACTTCCCGGGTTAATTCCTTTTTCATAATCAGCCACCTATCATTTTACTGTATTGCTCCGAGATCGGAACAATGTCGCCGTATGCGATCAGCTTGCCTTTTTCCAGAATCATGGCCTTATTGCAAAGGCGCTGTACCTGTTCCAGAGAATGGGATACAAAAAGGACGGTAACACCTGAGTCAAACATACTCATGATCTTCTTTTCACTTTTTTTACGGAACTTGGCGTCACCTACGGAAAGGACCTCGTCCAGGATCAGGATCTTCGGTTCTACTACTGTGGCAATGGAAAAGCCAAGTCTGGATTTCATACCGGAGGAATAATTCTTCACCGGAACATCCATGAATTTCTGAAGTTCAGAGAATTCTACAATCTCATCATATTTGCTGTCAATAAATTTCTTGGTATATCCAAGCATGGCACCATACAGGTAAATATTCTCTTTTCCTGTATACTGCGGGTCAAAACCAGCGCCAAGCTCCAGAAGGGGAACCATTTTCCCATGTTTGTCCACATGACCCTCTGTAGGCTTGAATACACCGGAAATGACCTTCAGAAGAGTACTTTTTCCAGCTCCGTTAAGACCAAGGATACCTACACGATCTCCTTTTTCCACGCTGAAGCTTACATTCTTCAGAGCCCAGAATTCATTGTACTGGATTTCTCTCTTGATGGTTTTAAATATATAATCTTTTAAACTGTCAACCTTCTCACGGCTCAGGTTGAACTTCATGCTTACGTTATCGACTTCAATGGCTGTCTTGCTCATATTTTCTCCTTAACATGTTCCTGTAAATGGTAGTTTAGAGCGTATTTGAAAAATACTTTCTGCAGGGAATGATCTTTCAAACAGGTTCTAGATGTACAGAATAAAATTATCCTGTTTTTTCTTGAAGCATACAAGTCCGATGATGGTGATCACTACGCTGAATGCAGCTGCATAAATTACATATGGCGCATACATAGGCTCTCCGAAGATTGCAGATCGGAAAATCTGAATGGTACAGTACAGCGGATTGAACTTCAGGATCCATGCCCAGCCACTCTTCAGCAGCTTGCTTGGATAATAGAAGATGGCACATGTATACATGATCAGCATCAGGGCAACAGACCAGAGGTACTCAATATCTCTGAAAAATACACCGATAGTTGCAAGGAACATTCCACTTCCGTAGGAAAGGATCAGAATGATGATCAGGGCAACCGGTGCCTGAAGCAGATAAATAGTCGGTTTCACACCCAGGATCACGCCTACAATGGCAAGCACAACCAGGGAAATCAGAAAAATAATATAATTATAAATTACAGTTGAAAGTGGATACAGATATTTCGGTACATACACTTTCTTGATCATTGCTGAATTGGACCGGATGGATTTCAGCGCAGCTTTGGTTGCAGAGGAATAAAAGCTGTACAGAAGACGTCCGGAAAGAATGTATACAGGGAATGTTTTGTCCGTGTTTCCATACAGGGTTCCGAAGACAATGGTCAGTACCACCATGGAAAGCAATGGTTCTAGCATGGACCACAAAATACCAAGGTAGGAACGACGATATTTCAGCTTGATTCCTTTTTTGACCAGCTCACTTAACAGGAACTGATACTGTCTGAGATTATCTAAATATTTCTTCATATTCACTCCATTATATTTTGAAAAATTTGGCTTTCTGTTTTATCCAAAGCATTCGTATATAAACTTCTTTTTGGAAAAAAGCCAAACTGTATTGTAACATACTCTTTCGCAGGTTGCAATATTGCGATTTGACCTGGAAGCGATCAATCAGTTACTGTGTTACTCCGTGACCAATAACATCAATCATTCCAGATTCTTACTTGCATCTACTGCCATCTGGTAGGCTTCTGCATAAGAAATTCCAGTCTTTCTGCAGATTTCCGCCAGGCTTTCATACTCCGGATAGCATTTCTCTGCTCCTTCTGAACCGCAGATTTTCACTTCCACCTCACCGAAGGGAATCATTACTTTCCGCTTTCTCCGGGGCAAAATCGTGCGCTCCATCTTGACCCTGCGGATACCAATACTGGTAGTTTCTGCAAAAATCAAAGCTTCCATTCCCGGGACATCTTCTTCCTTACAGATTACGGTAAGAAGCCATGCAGGACGGTTTTTCTTCATATATACAGGAGTATAATGCACATCCCTTGCACCGGCCTCAAAAAGCTTCTCCATGACAAAGCCAAGTACTTCACCGCTGCAGTCATCGATGTTTGTTTCCAGCTTGTAGATGTAATCTGCACAATCCGCGCTTTCCGTAACACCGGTCTGAATTTTGGCAGTTTCATTTGCCGCACTTTCATTTCCTGCCGGAATTCCCACCGCTTTTTCCGGTTTATGGGATTCTTCCGGGTGAATCAGCATTGCACGCAGGATTCCCGGACACTCATACGTCCTCTTGCCAGCTCCGATACCTGTTTTCTCAATTGCAAAGGTCTCCGGTAATTTGCAGGAAGTACGGACTGCTGCCACAATTGCCGCACCTGTAGGAGTTACCAGTTCACCCTGTACCGGAGTGATCCGCAGATCCAGACCACACTGCTGTACAATATGGGTTACCGCTGGAACCGGAACTGGTAAAATGCCATGCTGGCAGCGGACCGTACCCATTCCTTCACATAATACAGGTACAATGACCTCTGTAATTCCAAGATTGTCCAGGCAGACTGCCACGGACAAAATATCTACAATGGAATCCACAGCTCCAACTTCGTGGAAATGCACCTCCTCCACCGGAACATTGTGGGCTTTTGCTTCTGCCCTTGCCAGGATCTGAAAAATTTTAAGGGCAATACCTCTGGCACTGTCAGTCATCTTTGTGTCAGCAAGTATCTGACAGATTTCGTTCATACCGCGATGTTTGTGATGACGATGGGGCTCGTGAGTATGTGCTGCTATCTCATCTCCATGATCATGTCCATGTGCTGCCACATTCTTTGCAGCTGCCTCATGGCTATGCTCATACTGGTGATTATGTTCTTCTGCCATATGCGTATGACTGTGATTATGTTCTTCTGCCTCATGCGTATGACTGTGATTATGTTCTTCTGCCCCATGCGTATGACTATGATCATGTCCATGCAAATACTCCATATCATGGTCATGTCCGTCTATCTCTGCATCCAGGATTACATCGAAATCACAGGCATCAATCCCGGATTTCGTCACCCTGCTTACTTTTATCTCAAATCCCTGCACCGGAATACTTTCAAGTACATCCTCCAGCACCTTCTGATCTGCTCCCAGATCCAGCAGTGCTGCCACTGTCATATCACCACTGATTCCGGAATAACACTCCAGATATAATGATTTTCCCATAATTCTCCTCGTTACAAATTTATCAAATTGCTTTTCAATTTGTGTCTCTTACTTACCAAGCGCCAGCCGGTTCATCTGCGTTGCCAGATATCCGGCTCCATATCCATTGTCAATATTCACGGTGGCAATTCCATTGGCACAGGAATTGATCATGGTCAGAAGTGCTGATAATCCATGGAAATTCGCTCCATATCCCACAGACGTAGGCACCGCGATCACCGGTCGGCTTACAAGACCGCCCATAACACTGGCAAGAGCACCCTCCATGCCAGCCACAGCCACAACACAATTCGCGTCCTGAATGATCTCCAGCCTGGAAAACAGCCTGTGCATTCCACTTACACCAACATCATAAATCCGTTCCACGTGAGTTCCAAAATATTCTGCAGTCTGTGCTGCTTCCTCGGCCACTGGAATATCTGCAGTGCCTGCAGTACAGACAGCCACCTTTCCCTCATGAATCTTATCTGGTTTCTCTATTTTCAGGATTCTGGAAACAGGGTCATACTGAACTTCCGGAAACTTCTCCTTCACCAGCTCATACTGTGCCTGGGAAGCCCTTGTTCCAAGTACTTCTCCCTCTTCCATATATAAACGCTCAAATATTTTCAGCAAATGGGCATCTGCCTTATTGCTGCAGTAAATCACCTCTGCGAAACCAGTACGGGCTTTTCTCCCCGTATCCAGCTTGGCATAATCCATTTCCTTGTAACCATCCTGTCGAATCAGCTTCCCTGCTGCTTCCGGAGAAAGTCCTCCCATTTGCACCTGGGCAAGGATTTCTTCTAGTGTCATGTACAAATCACTCCATTTCCTAAAACGTATTTGAAAAAGGCATTCTGCAAAATGTACGTCACAATTTGCGGGAATCTTTTTTCAAACAGGCTCTAAAATGCAACACAATTATAACGTTTTCTTCTCTTTTATTCAACAAAAAAATCCTGCCTCATTTTGCTGAAGCAGGATTTCTATGCATCGCGAAGCGTGTTACTTGTCACGGAGCGAACCGTAACGGATTTCTTCCAAAGCCGGCTGTTCTGAGCGTAATCAGCGCTCCCAGGACGTCTGATTATGTTTTATTTCGCTTTGGCTGCCTTTTTATCTCCAAGGAAACCAATAGATGTAACACAGATCAGTTTATCGAAGATCATAAACATAGCTGGTAAGATAAACAGTACAACTACCATACTGATGATCGCACCACGGGCAAGCAATGTACAGATAGAACCGATCATCTCAACCTGTGAATAACAGGAAACACCGAAGGTTGCTGCGAAGAAGCTGAGACCACTGCTGATAATGGACGGCATGCTGGTCTTATGGGCAATGCTGATGGCTTCCATCTTATTCTTACCGTGCTGTCTCTCTCTCTGATAACGGGTAGTCATCAGGATCGCATAGTCAACGGTTGCACCCAGCTGGATGGCACCAATAACAATACTTGCAACGAACGGAAGGCTGATTCCCTGATAGTACGGAATGGCCATATTGACAAAAATCGCAAACTCAATAACCGCAACCAGAATGATCGGAAGGGAAATTGATTTAAAGATAATCATAATGATCAGGAAAATGGCACCGATGGAGATTACATTTACACGAACCAGATCGGCATCTGTGGTATCCTGAAGATCTTTCATAAGCGGTGCCTCACCGATTACCATTGCAGTATTATCGTATTTCTTTACTATTTTATCAATTTCTGCAAGCTGGGCATTTACCTCATCTGTAGCAGAACCATATTCAGAGCATACAAATGCAAGCTCATATTGATCTCCTTTGAAAATCTTCTTCAGATCATCCGGGATCATAGACTCCGGAACGGTAGGTCCGATCAGGGAATTCATACCCAGACTCCACTTCACACCCTCAACCTTATCAATATCATTTAACATCTGCTGTTTCTGCTTGGAGTCCATATTCTTATCCATCATAATCATATGGATATTGCCTACTGCGAAAGTTTTCTCCAGCTCATCATTGGCAATGTTGCAATCCAAAGTGGATGGAAGAGATTCTGCAATATTATAGTAAATCTTTGTATGATTGTTTCCATAAATAGCCGGAAGCAGAAGCACCAGAAAAATCACAGTCCAAAGTTTGTAATGCTTTGTAATAAATTCAGATGGCTTATCCATTCTGGCAAAAAGCAGCTTATGCTGAGTCTTCTCAATGGGCTTGTCAAAAAACAATACCAGTGCCGGAAGAATGGTTACACAGCAGATAACACCAATAATAACGCCCTTTGCCATAACAATACCAAGGTCACGTCCAAGAGCAAAGGTCATAACACAAAGTGCAACGAAGCCGGCTACTGTGGTAACAGAGCTTCCAGCTACAGACTTAAAAGTATTGGCAATGGCATGACCCATGGCACGGTCCTTTTCTCCAGGAAACCGCTTCTTATTTTCCTCGTAGCTGTTCAGAAGGAAAATGGAATAATCCATGGTAACACCAAGCTGAAGTACTGCGGTAAGTGCCTGTGTAATATAAGAGGTCTCGCCCAGAATAATATTGCTTCCCAGGTTATAAAGGATAGCAAGTCCGATACTGAGCAGGAACAAAAACGGAACAACAAAGGATCCGCTTGTCAGCTCCAGAACGATCAGACTGAGTACTGCCGCGATCACAACGTAAATCGGCAGCTCCTGCATGGCAATGTTCTTAATATCTGTAACAACTCCTGTCATGCCACTGAGGAAGCACTGCTCGTTGGCAATCTTACGTAGTTCTGTGATAGCTTCCATGGAAGTATCTGAAGATGTGGTATTATCGAACAGAACCAGCATCATGGTTGCATCGCCATTTATAAATACCTTTCTGTACTTCTCAGGAATCATCTCTACCGGAAGAGTGATATCCGCCACATCATCATACCAGAGAACATCCTTTACATGCTCTACTTCACTGAATTTCTCTTCCAGCTTCTGGACATCCTTCATATCCATATTCTCCACAATTACCATGGAAAAGGCGCCCATACCAAACTCATCCACCAGAATATCCTGACCTTTTACTGTCTCAAGGGTATCCGGAAGGTAACTTAACAGATCATAATTTACTCTCGTCTCTGCGATTCCGATCACAGACGGGATTACCAGCAAAAGTCCGATCAAAAGCACCAGGACCTTATGCTTGGCTATCCATTTTCCTACTTTGACCATTGATGTCATCTCCTTAAATTCATTTCTTTCGTACTATAGTATAACCCAAAATGACCAATAGTCAATATTATTTTTAACAAAAATGAAAAATAGTCATTTTTCTCAAAAACCAATCAAAACGCCAACAATTTTTACCAAAAATGCCGCAATCCAGGCGATCACACACTGACCGATTACCACTCCTGCTGCCCATTTTCCGCCAAGCTCACGTTTTACAGAAGCGATTGCGGCTACACAAGGCGTATATAAAAGGCAGAAGGTAAGAAGGCACACTGCTGCCAGCGGAGAAAGCACCTCCACCAGTGCCGCTGTGCTTCCAAATAATATGGACAATGTGGAAACCACGCTCTCCTTTGCCATGAAACCTGTTACAAGAGCTGTGGAAAATCTCCAGTCCCCAAAGCCAAGAGGCCCAAATACCGGTGCAATAAATCCGGCAAGTACTGCAAGAATACTGTCTTTGGAATCTGTCACAATATTCAGATGCAGATCAAAGGTCTGTAAAAACCAGATCACAATGGTTGCCACAAAAATAACAGTAAAGGCTCTCTGAAGAAAATCCTTTGCTTTTTCCCAAAGAAGCTGGCCAACGTTTTTTGCACCTGGAAGACGATAATTAGGAAGCTCCATTACAAAGGGAACCGCTTCTCCCTTAAACATGGTTTTTCCAAAAATCAGTGCCATCAGGATTCCCATAATAATTCCGCCGAAATAAAGTGCTATCATTACCAGTGCACCGTATTTCGGGAAAAAGGCAGCTGTAAAGAAAGCATAAATAGGAAGCTTTGCCGAACAGCTCATAAAAGGAGTAAGGAGGATCGTCATCTTACGGTCACGCTCTGAGGGCAGGGTTCTGCTTGCCATAACGCCGGGAACTGTACAGCCAAAGCCTACAAGCATTGGGACAATGCTTCGTCCGGAAAGTCCAATCTTTCGAAGCAGCTTATCCATTACAAATGCCACTCTGGCCATGTAGCCACTGTCTTCCAGAAGTGACAGGAAGAAAAACAGGGTGACGATAATCGGCAAAAAGCTGAGCACACTTCCAACTCCATTGAAAATACCGTCAATTACAAGTGAATGAAGCACATTATTTACGTTCCATGCAGTCATTGCCTGATCCACCACTGCAGTCAGCCAGGTAATTCCCATATCCAGAAGATCTGAAAGTCCCTTTCCGATCACACCAAAGGTCAGCCAGAAAACCAGAGCCATAATTCCTGCGAAGCATGGAATGGCTGTATATTTGCCTGTAAGTATTTTATCCATCTTCTGACTGCGCAGATGCTCCTTGCTTTCATGAGGCTTAATCACGGTCTCCGCACAGACTTTTTCAATAAAGTCAAAGCGCATATGGGCAATCGCCGCGGACCGGTCAAGCCCACGCTCCGTCTCCATCTGCTTTACAATATGCTCCAGGGTTTCTTTTTCATTCTGATCCAGCCCAAGCTTTTCCAGGATCAGTTCATCCCCTTCCGCAAGCTTACTGGCTGCAAAACGTACCGGGATATCTGCCTGCTGAGCATGATCCTCAATGAGATGCATAATTCCATGAAGACATCTGTGAACAGCACCGCCATCATCGTTTGCATCGCAGAAATCCAGACGCTTTGGTTTTTCCTGATATTTTGCCACATGGATCGCATGGGCTACCAGTTCATCGATTCCCTCATTTTTCGCTGCTGAAATAGGTACTACAGGAATTCCAAGCGCCTCTTCCATCTGGTTCACACGTACAGAACCGCCATTCTGCCTTACCTCGTCCATCATATTCAATGCCAGGACCATAGGAACATCCAGTTCCATCAGCTGCATGGTAAGATATAGATTTCTTTCAATATTGGTTGCATCCACAATATTGATAATTCCTTTTGGATGCTGTTCCAGAATAAAGCTTCTGGTTACGATTTCCTCGCTGGTATAGGGGGACATGGAATAAATTCCCGGCAGGTCTGTCACCAGAGTATTCTTTTTCCCACGGATAATACCATCCTTGCGGTCTACAGTAACTCCCGGAAAGTTGCCTACATGCTGACTGGAGCCGGTTAACTGATTAAACAGGGTTGTTTTACCGCAGTTCTGGTTTCCTGCCAGCGCAAAGGTAAGAAGCTCACTGTCAGGAAGGGGATGCTCATCTGCTTTTTCATGATATTTACCTCCCTCGCCCAGACCTGGATGAGGAATCGCCCTGACACGGCTTCCTCGTTTCTGTTCTTTTTCATTCCTTACATTATCAATCTGAATCTGGGCAGCATCTGCAAGACGCAGAGTCAGCTCATAGCTATGTATCCTGACTTCAACAGGGTCACCCATAGGTGCATATTTTACCATGGTCACGTCCGCCATGGGAATGATTCCCATATCCAGGAAATGCTGCCGCAGGGCACCCTCTCCTCCTACTACTGTAACTGTGGCGGTTTTCCCGATGGGAAGGTCTTTTAATGTCATATGTACTTGTCCTCTTTTCCCATATGTAAGATTTTTGTTGCTGTTCAAAACTAAGCAGCAACCATTTTTGATAAAATTCGTCTGCTAATGATAAATTTTATCATTAATGTTACAGGAGTTAGTTTATTCTAATATCATCAGGATGTCAATATTATTGAGAAAAATTATTGACAATTTTATCATTATCTGATAAAGTTACGAAACAAGGTTTCCCTGTGAGGGAGTAGCAAGCGTGTCCACAGACGCGTGGCAAGTCAACATACCGACCGTATGAATCTGTTTGTATAGATTGCTGTTCACTGAATAAACAGCAGATTTCAGAGCAGTGTTTCGATCTGGCTTGCATTAAATTGCGAGACTCATGTATAACGTTATGCTATACATGGAGTCTGTCCTTTTATAAGAATGCAGATGACCCATATATAGCCTGTGGTTATATATCGGGTCTTTTTTCATGCTGTAAAAAGCTTCGCCGAGAGATCTGTTTCCACAGCAAATAAAAAAATGGAAACCAGTAATAAAATACATTACGGAGGAACGTAAAAATGAACTACAGTTTTGTGTTTTTTCTGAACAGCGCCCTGCTTGGAGTCGGACTTGCAATGGATGCTTTTTCTGTGTCCCTGGCAAACGGCCTTCACGAGCCTAAGATGCGCATGAAAAAAATGTGCGGCATTGCAGGCACATTCGGTGCTTTCCAGGCCATCATGCCAATGACCGGATGGTTATGTGTCCACACCATTGTAGAATACTTCAGGACATTTGAGAAATTTATTCCATGGATTGCGCTGATCCTTCTTTGCTATATCGGAGGCTCCATGCTGATCAATGGTATCCGGGGAACCGATGAGGGTGATGAAATTCCGGGAGTTGGTCCCAAAGCCCTTTTCGTTCAGGGCATTGCAACCTCCATTGACGCCCTGTCCGTAGGATTCACCATCTCAGAGTATGACTGGCTGATGGCTCTTGTCTGTTCCCTGATCATTGCCATAGTCACATTCTTTATCTGCATGACCGGACTTTCCCTTGGAAAACGCTTCGGAACCAGGCTTTCCAACAAGGCGGATATTCTCGGCGGCGTCATTCTTATTGCAATTGGTCTGGAAATTTTTATGAGCAATATGTTTTAATTTTTTCAGCATATTTATCACTATTTAATAGGTACTGTTCCGCAAGGTGTTTTACTATATAAGCGTTGATTTTTACCTGTTGTCCAATCAAAAAAAGCTTTCATCTCTCCCTTTGCGGAATGGATGAAAGCTTTTTCTGCTTTTATTAACGGGCAATAATATATGCGCAATAAACCAAATATACCACTACCATTATAATACCCTCTTTGCGCTCAATTTTTTTCCTGGTTCCTGCAAAGATCCAGACCATAACCGAAAATACCATAAGAAGCACTATATCGATTATGTTTTCCCGGATCAAAGCTACCGGACTGATAGCAGATGAGATTCCAAGAACCATCAGAATATTGAAAATATTGGATCCTACTGCATTTCCAACTGCCATATCAACTTCATTTTTTCTTGCTGCAACTACAGAGGTTACAAGCTCCGGAAGTGAAGTTCCGATAGACACAATGGTAAGCCCGACCAGAGTCTGGCTCATTCCAAGCTCTATTGCAATCCTGCTGGCTGTATCAACGGTAAGGTCACCGCCAAAAGCAATTGCAGCTGCACCCACGATCAGAAAGAGGATACTTTTGCCATATGACAGCTCTTTCATATTATCACATTCTTCAACACCTTCTATTTCAACCTTCTGTCCTGCAGCACGGGCTTTCATTGCGCTTCGTACCATTGTGAAAATATATCCGGCAAACACGATCAAGAAAATAACTCCATCTGCATGACCCAGCGTCATTCCCGCCTTATCTCCCAGTCCTGAAACTCCCAGTACAAGCAGAAATAGTGCACAGCCTAAAGACAAGGGAATATCTCTTACCACAGTTGCTTTCTGGACCATAATCGGCGTCAGAATTGAACAGACACCAATTACAAACATCAGATTAAAAATATTGGATCCTACTACATTGCTGACCGCAAGTTCATTATTCTGTACCAGAGAAGCAGTCACACTCACGGCTGTTTCTGGCAGTGAAGTTCCCATAGCCACAATCGTAAGACCAATGATGATGGGCGGAACCTTTAACTTCTTCGCAATGCTGGAACTTCCCTCCACAAAAAAGTCAGCCCCTTTTACCAGAAAAGCAAATCCCACTGCCAGCAGCAGAATAACAGCTGCAATTGGCAATCCATTAATAATATTTTGCATAATACTCTCCTTTTGTTATCCGCATATTTTTACCTTTACAAATTCTCCAGAGTGTGTTTGAAAAGGCTTTCTGCAAAATGAATGCTACAAAACAGCATTTACTTCATAAGCCTTCTTCTTTGGAATCACATCTGCCGCAAATGTAAAAAGACCCATGTATGCCATAACATGCATACATGAGTCTCATTCTTTAAGATTTGCCAGGCCAGAATCAGATCCGATCAAAGCCGCGACTGTTGACAAACCACGTTTTCACGCAAACTACTCCCTCACAGAATCCATATGTGTAGTTAATATACCAAATTGCCGTTAAGAAGTCAACCTCTAATCTTCCTCTATATGCTCTCTTCCTTGGTCAATGATCGTCCGAACATGCTCATCTGCCAGAGAATAAAATATAGATTTGCCATCCCTGCGGCTTTTTACCAGTTTATTCTGTTTCAGGATACGAAGCTGGTGGGAAATAGCTGACTGGGTCATGTTCAATGCCTTTGCCAGGTCGCACACGCACACCTCTGCTTCAAAAAGTACAAACAGGATCCGGATCCTGGTAGAATCTCCAAACACCTTGAACAGCTCTGCCAGATCATACAGCTCGTTTTCCTCCGGGATAGTCTCGTTTACAATTTGCAGAAGATTTTCATGAACCTCACAGCAATCACAGATTTCCACTTCTTTATCTATATCTTTTTTCATTCTGAATACCTCGATATCATCATCAAAGATTTTTCACAAACAAAGTACGGATTGCATTGAGCACTGCCAGTACCATAACGCCTACATCTGCAAAAATGGCTATCCACATGTTTGCAATGCCGAGGGCACCAAGTACCAGGCAGATCAGTTTCACGCCAATTGCAAAATAAATATTTTCATATACAATTCGCATACACTTCTTGGCAATGCGAATGGCTTTCCCAATCTTCAACGGGTCATCGTCCATCAGGACAACGTCAGCCGCCTCGATTGCAGCATCAGAACCAAGCGCCCCCATTGCAATACCAATATCCGCTCTTGAAAGAACCGGTGCATCATTGATTCCGTCTCCAACAAAGGCAAGCTTCTCTTTTTCAGACTTATTTGCCAGAAGTTCTTCCACCTTGGAAACCTTATCCGCCGGAAGAAGCTCGCTGTGAACCTCTCCGATTCCAAGGTCAGCTGCTACAGACTCTGCCACTTTTTTTCCGTCACCGGTGAGCATAACCGTTCTTGTAATGCCTGCTTTTTTCAGGTTCTCAATTGCCTCTTTGGCATGAGGTTTGATAATGTCAGAAATCAGGATATGACCTGCATATTTTCCATCCACAGCCATATGGACAACCGTTCCTACATGATGGCACTCTTTGTACGCAATACCAAGACGGTTCATCAGCTTCGCGTTGCCGGCAGCTACAGACACACCGTCCACCTTTGCAATAACACCGTTTCCACCGATTTCCTCAATGTCTGTGACACGGCTGCGGTCAATTGGCTTGCCATATGCTTTCTGAAGGCTCTTGCTGATGGGGTGTGAGGAAGAGCACTCTGCATATGCTGCATATTCCAGAAGCTTTGCATCCTCCATCTCATTATGGTGGATTCCGCTGACCTCGAATACGCCCTTTGTCATAGTACCTGTTTTATCAAAAACAACAATCTTCGTCTGGGAAAGTGTCTCCAGATAGTTGGAGCCTTTTACCAGAACGCCCTGATTGCTGGCACCACCGATTCCAGCAAAGAAACTGAGGGGAATACTGATCACCAGTGCACATGGACAGCTGATTACAAGGAACGTCAGGGCACGGTAGATCCAGTCTCCCCATTCCGGAGAAAGTCCCATAAACAGCATTCTGCAAAGAGGCGGAATGACTGCAAGTGCCAGAGCACTGTAGCAAACTGCCGGGGTATAATATTTCGCAAATTTTGAAATAAAGTTTTCAGATCTGGATTTCTTGGAGCTGGAGTTCTCAACAAGATCCAGGATCTTGGAAACCGTAGATTCACCGAATTCCTTTGTGGTGCGGATTTTCAATACACCTGTCATGTTGATACAGCCGCTGATGACCTCATCCCCCACTTTTGCATCTCGCGGAAGGCTTTCTCCTGTCAATGCGCTTGTATTTAATGTGGAATTTCCGTCTTCAATCGTTCCGTCAATCGGAATCTTCTCTCCTGGCTGAACCACAATGATAGTTCCAACCTCTACCTCGTCCGGGTCTACCTTTTCCAGCTTGCCGTCCTGCTCGATATTTGCATAATCCGGACGGATATCCATCAGCTCGCTGATATTTCTTCTGCTCTTTCCAACGGCATAACTCTGGAAAAGTTCTCCGATCTGGTAAAACAGCATAACCGCAGTGCCTTCCTGATAATCGCCGAGAGCAATGGCACCAATTGTGGCAACTGCCATCAGAAAGTTTTCATCAAATACCTGACGGTTCCTAATTCCCTTAAACGCTTTTTTCAGAATATCATAACCGATTACCAGATATGGGATCATGTAAAGTGCCATTCGAAGAAAGCCATCTACCGGAAGAAAGCGCAGCAAAACCAAAAGGACAAAAGCAATAATAATTCTGGTCAATACTTTTTTCTGCTTCTTGTTCATATTCTTTCACATGCCCTGAGGGCACGGCCTCCATTATAATGATGTCGCTGGCACGCGACATATTCGCTTAATTCATTTGCGTGACTGAACAGAATACATCCTGTCCGGTTATTGTCTTACTGTTCACTCTGTGCCTAGAGCCTGTTTGAAAAATCATTCCCGCAATCTGCACGCCCCACTTTGCGGTATATTTTGCCCGAATTCAGTTGCCGTAGCCCGCTACGGCGCCTTCATCCGGACAAAATCTCCCACAAATTGTAACGCACATCTTGCAGAAAGCCTTTTTCAAACACGCTCTAGTAACTGCTTTTCCTCATTGTTTTTATAAGAAGATCTCGCAGTCGTCTTCTACTTTCTTACAGTTCTTCAGGACTTCCTGCATAACAGCCTTCGGCTCCTGTCCATCTTCAAACTCAACGATCATTTTCAGAGTCATGAAGTTTACAGTCGCATCCTTAACACCAGCAGTGTTCTTAGCAGCTTCCTCCATCTTGTTTGCACAGTTTGCGCAGTCAACATCAATCTTGTAAGTTTTTTTCATGGTAGTGGTCTCCTTTTGAAAATGTTCTCTTTTTCATATGAACAATTATTCATATGTTTGTTTTTATTATAGCATTTAAATAACTTCTGTCAATAGGTTTGGCATAAAATCTTTCTTTTTCTATGATTTAGCATAAATGCTTTCTTTTTCCTGTATTAATATAGTAATTTCTTTTTTTTGCCCTGTTCAATTCATTTTTTTTCGTGTATAATAAGTCGAATATTATTGGATTAAAATTAGAGGAGATTTTAAACATGAAAAGTTATCTAATCGTTTTTCTTATTTCTATGGTACCGCTGATTGAGCTGCGAGGCGCGATCCCATATGCTGTAGGCTTCGGAATTCCGCTGGTTCCGGCGTACATTATCGCCATTATCGGAAACATGCTTCCAGTACCTTTTATCTATTTCTTCGCCCGCAAGGTTCTGGAGTGGGGCAAGGATAAACCGGTGATCGGGCGCTTCTTTACCTTCTGTCTTGAAAAAGGGGAAAAAGGAGGAAAGGCCCTTCAGGCAAAGGCCGGCCGCGGATTATTCGTAGCGCTTCTGCTCTTCGTAGGAATTCCTCTTCCCGGCACAGGTGCCTGGACCGGAACCCTGGCTGCCAGCCTTCTGGACATGGACTTTAAGTCCAGTGTTCTGGCTGTAATGCTTGGTGTCATTCTGGCTGGTCTTATTATGGGCGCTGCAAGTGCAGGACTTTTTGGGGCATTATTTGCAGTATTCAGCTGACAGGATTACAAGAAAAAGTATATGAAGTTTATCTGATTACGAATAAACTCATATACTTTTTTTATGCCTTAAAAGAAACTAAAACAAGCCTCTGTCGTTTTCGCTCGTCTTAGAGCCTGTTTGAAAAATCATTCCTGCAATCTGCACGCCCCACTTTGCGGTATATTTCACCCGAATTCGGTTGTCGTAGCCCGCTACGACGCCCTCATCCGGGCAAAATCTCCCACAAATTGTGACGCACATCTTGCAGAAAGCCTTTTTCAAACACGCTCTAGTTTCTTTTCCCACCCATTTTTTAATTAATGTTTTTGTTCCTGTTCACAGAAAACCCGAAAATTGCGGCGCGAAATCATGCGAATGCATGATTTCTGTACATCACGAAGCGTGCTGCCGGTTAGATCATAGACAGCAACATGTTTTTAGCTTCAGAAATTGTAATACGGTTCCTCATCCCGTGCCCGGTACTCATGCTTCTCATAATAGCCGATCAAAGTTCCGTCCTCATCACGCAGGGCTACCATATATACGTCCTTCGCCTGTTTCTCATTATAAAAAGTATGGATCCGGTTGTGCTCCTTATCTTCTTCAAACCAGGCAACCACTTTTTCAATTATTTCCTTTGACTTCGGATTGTGACAGTTCATAAGACTTTTTCCAAGCAGTGCCTCACCACCCCATTTATGATAACTCTCCACGGCCTTCGGATTCATGTAGATAATTTCATGCTTCAGGTTGCAGATAACAACGGATGCAACATCCTGATCGATAATACTTTTAAAATATGGTGTCAGATTCATTTTAAATTTTCCCTCCTGCTATGAAGCCTTTTTCAAACACGCTCCAGATAATGGATCTGGTTTCTGTTTACTTCAATAATCCCTTCTTTTCGCATTTTGCCAAGCTCATTGGAAAGCGCACTTCTATCTACTCCAAGATAATCAGCCAGTTCCTGCCGGTTAAAGGGGATCGTAAACCGGCTGCTGCCCTGCTGCACCATCTCCTGGGAAAAATAGGAAAGCAGTCTTCCCCGGATGGATTTCGGTGCCGTATGAAGGCTTCTTCTGGAAAGTTCCAGGTTCTTCTTCGCCATAACCATCAGCATGTTATGAATCAATTTCTCGTGACAGGGGCAGGTATCCGGACAGGTGCGAAAAATCTTTCCCACCTCCAGAAAAAGGATCTGGCAGTCCTCTGCAGCTGTCACCCCTATGAGCAGCTTTTCCCCTGGAATACAGGCATATGTCTCTCCGAAAACCTGACCTGGCGCGATCCGGTTCAAAATACTCTTGTTTCCCATCATGTCAATGTTCTCAATATGAACACTGCCGTTAAGCACAAGTCCCATTGTCTTCACCTGGTCTCCCACCTGCCAGATCGTGCTGCCCTTGGCATAGCTTTGCGGAGTGGCTTTCAGACAGGAAAGCATGTGCTTTGTTTCTTCTGGACTTGTTCCCTGAAAGAGAAAAGTCCTGGAAAGAAATTCATAATTCATTTTTCTCCTTTTGTTGTTATAACAACATACTTGTTTGTTGGATTATATTATAGTATGCGTACAAAGTCAAGGGCGGAGGCAGAAATAAATTATCCATCTCTGACTTTCTCATGCGAAACGAAAAGAATTTCCTGTTACTTTTCCTTTCGTAATTACAAAACATTCAGAACCCAATCAACTTATTTTTACGAAATACTTATACCTTATAGAACAATATGATCAAATTCAGGAGGAAACTATTTATGGAACAGAACATGTTTTGTTTTCAGTGTGAACAAACTGCCGGATGTACCGGCTGTACAGGTGCCAAAGGAGTCTGTGGAAAAACCGCTGATACAGCCAGACTTCAGGATGAACTTACCGGAGCTCTCATCGGACTCTCCCATGCAGCAGATGAGAATACACCACTTGCAGAAACCACATGGAAACTGATGGTGGAAGGTCTGTTTGCTACCCTTACCAACGTAAGCTTCGATGACAAAGCCATCGCAGAAATCACAGACCGCATCCACCAGGAAAAAGCCCGGCTTCGCCCAGACTGTGGCGGCTGCGCTTCCCCTTGCGGACATAACGACGACTACGATATGAAGCTTCTCTGGAACGCCCAGGAAGACATCCGCTCCCTGAAATCTCTGATTCTCTTTGGAATCCGCGGAATGGCGGCTTATGCCTACCATGCAATGACACTTGGATATACTGACACAGAAGTAAACGAATTTTTCGCAAAAGCACTTTTTGCACTGGGCGAGGACTGGGATATGGACCTGCTTCTTCCTATTGTAATGGAAACAGGTAAATACAATCTTTCCTGCATGGAGCTTCTTGACCGCGCTAACACTGCCACTTACGGCACACCAGCTCCTGTTACAGTACCTCTTACTGTGGAAAAAGGCCCATTCATCGTCATTACCGGTCACGACCTCCATGACCTGAAACTTCTTCTGGAACAAACAGAAGGAAAAGGCATTAATATTTACACCCACGGTGAAATGCTTCCCTGTCATGCTTATCCGGAACTGAAAAAGTACAGTCACCTGAAAGGAAACTTCGGTACTGCATGGCAGAACCAGCAAAAAGAATTTGCAGAGCTCCCAGCTCCTGTTCTTTTTACCACAAACTGCCTGATGCCGCCGAAACCAAGCTACATGGACCGGGTATTTACTACAGGAACTGTCACTTTCCCTGGAACTGTTCACATTAATGAAGAAAAAGATTTCACACCAGTTATCCAGCGTGCCCTGGAGCTTGGCGGATATCAGGAAGACCAGCATTTTACCGGAATCAACGGCGGAACTTCCGTTACAACCGGCTTCTCCCATGGAACCATTCTTGGCGTTGCAGATCAGGTAATTGATGCTGTAAAAGCAGGTGCTATCCGTCACTTTTTCCTGGTAGCAGGCTGCGACGGCGCAAGAAGCGGACGCAATTACTATACCGATTTTGTAAAGCAGTCTCCTTCTGATTCCGTAATTCTTACACTTGCATGTGGAAAATACAGATTTAACGATCTGGACCTTGGAACCATCGGTGGGCTTCCAAGACTGATGGATATGGGACAGTGCAACGATGCTTACGGCGCGATCAAGGTTGCGGGCGCTCTTGCAGAAGCATTTGGATGTGGGGTAAATGAGCTTCCTCTTTCCATGGTGCTCTCTTGGTATGAGCAGAAAGCAGTTTCCATTCTGCTTACCTTGCTTCACCTTGGAATCAAAAACATCCGTCTCGGCCCGACCCTTCCGGCATTTTTATCACAGAATGTGCTGAATTATCTGGTAGAAAACTTTGGGATCGCTGCGATTACTACGCCAGAGGAAGACTTGAAAACGTTGTTGGGATAAGGAGGATACTCTCATGATCAGAAAAATCATTCATATAGATGAAGAAAAATGTAACGGCTGCGGGCTCTGTGCCCGCGCTTGCCACGAAAGTGCAATTGGAATTATAGATGGTAAAGCAAAACTGCTTCGTGAAGATTACTGCGACGGTCTGGGCGACTGCCTCCCTGCCTGTCCAACAAATGCCATTTCTTTTGTAGAAAAGGAGGCAGCTGCTTACGACGAAGCCGCAGTTCTGGAAAATAAGAAAAAGCTGGAAGCACACTCCCAGCTTCAACAGTGGCCGGTACAGATTAAGTTAGTTCCTATCAATGCTCCATATTTTGACGATGCTGACCTTCTTATTGCTGCAGACTGCACAGCCTATGCTTACGCTAACTTCCATCAGGATTTTATCAAAGGTAAGATTACTCTTATCGGCTGTCCGAAACTGGACTCTGTAGATTACAGCGAAAAGCTCACCGAAATCATCCGTCAGAACAATATCAAGAGTGTTACCATCGTGCGTATGGAAGTTCCATGCTGCGGCGGAATCCAGAATGCAGCCATAAATGCCATGAAAGCCAGCGGAAAATTTCTTCCATGGCAGGTGTACACCATCTCCACAGATGGAAGGATTCTTGCCTGATTTTGCCCCACAAAAATCCGGACTGCTCCACACAGCCCGGATTTTTTATCCCTGTAATCCCTTTGATTGATGAATCATATCTTCCACTACAATATCAAAGATTTCTCCAATGGAATTACAAAATTGAATGTACTCCCATTTCTTTATTCTTCTTTTCTCTTATAACTCCAAAATCATCTTTAACACATTCAGTACGCTGTCCGGACCTGGTTTCTCCAGTACGTATCTGGCGGCCTGCTTGGCTTCCTCGCGGGCAGTAGTAACTGCATAGCTCTTTCCAGCTTCCAGCAGCATGCTCACATCATTGCAGTTATCTCCGAAAGCAACAACCTCTTCTCTCTTCGTAATTCCAAGACGGTTACAAAGTTTCTGAAGAGCATTTCCTTTTCCGGAATGCACATCCACGAAATCCACCCAGTAATCACCGGAAGCCATGATCTGAATCTTATCTCCAAAACGCCGCTTCGCTTCCTCTGCTCCCAGAGCTGCATCCACTTCTTCGTTGTACATGGCAACTTTTGTCATAGTCTCCGGGACATTCAATACATCGTCCACTTCATTTACATGAAGTTTATACCCTTCCCGAAGTTTCTTCACGAAAGCCTGGTCTGCCCGCTCCACATATGCCTGGGCACTACCTGCTGTCATGAAAGAAGCTCCCTCCTGGGCTCTCACATACTCCACAACCTCTTTGAGTATATCGGCAGGAATTGCCATTTTTTCAATAATCTCTCCCTGATAGGAAATGATTCCACCGTTTCCTGCAATAAAATAAATATCATCTTTTACAGGTGCAAACACTCTTTCTATACTGTCATATTCTCTGCCGCTGACAGCTGCAAATACAATTCCCTTAGCCTTCAGCTTTCGGATAATGTCATAAATCTCCGGGTTAATATCCATGGTGCCTTCTTTCAGAAGTGTACCATCCAGATCTGATGCAATCAGTTTTATCATAGCATTACCTCACGTATTCTAATAAAAATCCACCTACTGCCTCACAGAGGATTTCAACATATTTTCTATTCCATAAAAAAGTCCACAGAACTCCCAACCTTTATCTGTCAGAAATCCTGTGGACTATTATACTATGAAAGGAACACTTTATCCAGAGTATGTTAAAAAATCATTCCTGCAAACTGCATAATATGGTTTGTTCTCACGCTTTCAACAGTCCACACAGACCTTCCGGAAAGTTATCAAAAAACGGAACTAAACTTCTCTTCTCAAATGTTCTATTTCTGCTCCTTCTGTACTTCTATAATATTGGCACAATCTTCATAGCCAGACGGAATCCTGTCTGTAATTATCGTAGATCTGTAAAAATCTGCAAAGGTCACAGAACTGATATTGTCAAACTTGGAACTATCGCAGAGCACATAGCACTCCCTGCACTGCTCCATGGCAGCTGCTTTAACTGCCGCTTCATTGGCATCCGGGGTAGTACAGCCACTCTTTCTGGTAAGTCCATTGGTTCCAAAAAAGCCTTTGGTAAAATGATAACCACGAATCGTATTCATAGCCTGATTACCAATTACTGCTTCTGTAGTGCTCTTCAGCTCTCCACCTACAAGAAGAACCTTAAAGCCTCTTCCTGCCAGTGTCTGGGCATGTACCACTGCATTGGTAACAAATACTGCCCTTGTAACCTTAAGAAACTTCAAGATATCCCCAGTAGTAGTACCTGCATCAATATAGACAAAATCCTCATCCTGGATAAGACCTGCTGCATATTTTGCGATCCGGTCCTTCTCCTCCAGCTTCAGTCCCATTTTCTCGGCAACTGAATATTCATATGCAGTTACCCGCTCCTTCAGTTCCACGGCACCACCGAAAACTTTCTCCAGCTTGCCTTCCTTATCCAGTGCGGTAATATCTCTTCGCACTGTTGACTCTGATGTATCTAAAAGATCCTTCACTTCTGTGACAGTAATACTTCCTTTCTCTCTCAGAAGCTCCAAAATGATCTCATGTCGCTGCTGTGTTAACATTCTTTTCCCGCCTTATAATCTGTAACATTGGTTTCCAGAATGATCTTGCGCAGTGGCAGAATACTTCCCGGTGAAACAGAAAGTTCGTCCACTCCCATTGCCAGAAACTCTTTTGTAAGTGACTGGTCAGCACCAAGTTCTCCACAGATTCCAGCCCAGATACCAGCCTTATGAGCATTCTCCACAACCAGGGAGATCATGCGCAGCACTGCCGGGTGATGAGGATCAAAAAACAGGTCGAGCTGAGGATTCTGACGATCAATTGCCATAGTATACTGGCTGAGATCGTTGGTTCCGATGCTGAAGAAATCGACCTCTTTCGCAAGATCATCACTGATGATTGCTGCTGCCGGAGTCTCAATCATAATTCCCTGTTCCGGATTGCCAAACTCTACGCCCTGAGCGGTAAGCTCCGCTTTCACTTCCTCTACGATTTCCTTGATCTTACGCACTTCCTGTACGCTGGTGATCATAGGATACATAATTGCGATCTTGCCAAATGCACTGGCACGGAATAAAGCACGAAGCTGTGTCTTGAAAATCTCCGGTCTTGTCAGACAGATACGGATTGCCCTGCATCCCAGTGCCGGATTCTCTTCATGCTCCATGTGGAAATAATCGCATTGCTTGTCTGCACCAATGTCCAATGTACGGATGATCACTCTCTTGCCTGCCATAGTCTGTGCAACCTGTCTGTAAATCTGGAACTGTTCTTCCTCTGTTGGGAAATCTTCCTTCTCCAGATAAATAAACTCACTTCTGAAAAGACCGATTCCACCAGCATCATTCTGAATGACTGTTGCCAGATCCTTGATGTTGCCAATATTAGCGTACAGCATTACTTTCTGTCCGTCAAGTGTAACGTTCTCTTTTCCTTTAAGGGTCAAAAGAAGCTGCTTTCTGGAAAGATCTTCTTCCTGGCGCTTCTTCATCTCTGCCAGAGTCTCCTCATCCGGATCTACATAAAATGTACCGTCTGCCCCGTCTACAATTCCAAGTCTGCCATCCATCTCACTCTCAAGAGACACGGAAGTATTTACAAGTGCAGGAATCGCCATGGTCCTTGCAAGAATCGCTGTATGGGAATTCAAGGAGCCTTTCACTGTAACAAAAGAGAGAACTTTATCCTTATCCAGCTGTACAGTCTCTGATGGCGCCAGATCCTCTGCCACAATGATCTTCGGCTCGTCTGCATCTACAGCCCCTGTCTCTTCTCCATTTAAAATGGTGAGAAGCCGCTCAGAAATATCACGAACATCAGCTGCACGCTCTCTCATATAATCGTCGTCCATTGCCGAAAACATCTGCGCATAATTGTCACCTGTAGTTGCCACTGCATACTCTGCATTTACGCCCTGGCTGCGAATGATATTCTCTACAGATTCATTATATCCATCGTCCTCCATCATCATCTGATGAACTTCGAAGATTGCTGCATTGGCTTCCCCGACTTCTCTCAAGGCCTTATCGTAAAGTCCCTGAAGCTGTTTAATCCCTTCTGCCTTAGCTTTCTCATAGCGCGCCATCTCCTGTTCCGGATCATCAATCTTCACACGCTTAACCTGCTGCTCTTTTTTCTGATATACGCTGATCTTACCGATGGCAATACCACCGAAAACACTTTTTCCATTATATATCTGCATTTTTTCTCTCCCACTTATTTGATCTGCTGACAGGAGACCAAACGCTCCTGCCATCCTATCCCATTCTCGTGATACTCACCAAAGCCTCACACAACTATCACTTTGACAGACTGTTTACAAACAAACAGGGACATACCCGCAGGTATGTCCCCTTCCTGTCTTACAGAGTTTCCTGCATGAATTTGCTCACTGCCTCATATGCAGCGTCTTCATCTGCACCTTCAAATGTAAGAGTAACCTCGTCACCTTTCTTCACTGCAAGTCCCATAATTCCGAAGATTGCCTTACAGTTCATAGCCTTGCCGCCCTTTGCGATCTTGATATCAGAAGAAAAAGCCTTTACTGCTTTTACAAGTTCTCCTGCTGGACGTGCGTGGATTCCTTCCGGGTCTGTTACAACATACTTAAATTCTCTCATGATTCATTCCTCCATTTTTCTTTTTATCTTTGGTCTCTATTGATTTTCTTATTATTTGATTTCTTTATATCGGATTTCACATTCTGTGTCAATCACTATTCACGATTATGTTACTGTTCATGACCTTCACAATAACACGATTATACCTGCATATCTTTTCCAGACATGGGTTACCATTCATTCCGCAGCCAATATTAGAGCCTGTTTGAACATCCATTGTCAGGCATTTTTCTTTTTCAGAACTCCCAGGAGCACTGCGGAAACAACAGTTCCCACTACCAGTGCACTCACATACTGCACTGCATTTCCCATAACCGGAACTACGAAGATTCCACCGTGAGGTGCCATCAGGGTACAGCCAAATGCCATGGACATTGCACCTGCAAGACCAGATCCCACAATACATGCCGGAAGCACATGAAGCGGGTCGGCTGCTGCAAAAGGAATGGCTCCCTCTGTGATAAAGGCAAGTCCCATAATAAAGTTGGTAGGACCAGACTCCCTTTCTTCTTTCGTAAATCTGTCTTTAAAAAGAAGTGTAGCAAGTGCGATAGCGCATGGCGGAACCATACCACCAACCATAACGGCTGCCATAATATCATAGTTACCAGCTGCAATCGCTGCAGTACCAAATACATATGCTGCCTTGTTAAACGGGCCACCCATATCGATTGCCATCATTCCGCCAAGGATCAGTCCAAGAATGATCTTACTGGAGCTTCCCATGGAGGTAAGTCCGTTATTCAGTGCTGTATTGATCCCCCCCATGATGGGCTCTACAACAAACAGCATCAGAAGTCCCATGATCAGAATACCAACAACCGGATAAATCAGAACCGGCGCAATCTTCTCAAGGGCTTCCGGAAGCTTCTCACATACCTTACGAAGTCCCAGAATAATATATCCTGCTGCAAAACCAGCTACCAGAGCACCAAGAAAACCTGAAGTTCCGCTGTGTGCCATCATTCCACCCACAAAGCCAAGTGCAAGTGCCGGTCTGTCACCGATTGCCATGGCAATAAATCCCGCCAGAACCGGAAGCATAAAACCAAATGCCACATCACCGATTTGTTTGAACATAGCTGCCGCCGGAGTAATAGACCCAAAATTAGAGCGCTCGGCTACATCCAGGGCATTCATATCTACCATAAGACCATCGATCAAAAAGGCAATGGCGATCAGAATACCACCGCCAACTACAAACGGAAGCATATGGGAAACACCATTCATCAGCTGGGTGTAAATCTTGTGTCCCACACTGCCGCCGGCCTTATTCTGACTCTGTGATGAGGCTGATGCATTTCCGCTGTGATAAACCGGTACGTTTCCAGACATGGCAAGCTCTACAAGCTCATCAGCCTTATTGATTCCATCAGAAACCTGACGCTGAATCACTTTCTTTCCATCGAAACGATCCATGGGAACCTGGGCATCGGCCGCAACGATAATGCAGTCTGCATCCTGAATCTCCTGCTCTGTAAGCACATTCTTGGCTCCGCCAGAGCCTCTTGTCTCAATTTTCACAAAACAGTTCTTCGCCTTGGCAGCCTTCTCAATTCCTTCTGCTGCCATGTAGGTGTGGGCAATTCCTGTAGGACAGGAAGTAACAGCCAGAATCTTAAACTGATCCGCTTCAGCCTCTCCCATATCGGCCAGACGCTCATCTACGCTCTTCTTCTCCTCATCTGCCTGATCAATGATCGCAAGAAATTCCTCTGGTGTCTTCGCTGCACGAAGGCTCTTGGTAAAGTCCTCATCCATCAGCATCATGGAAAGCTTGCTGAGCACATCCAGATGAACATTATCCTCTGTATTTGGCGCAGCAATAAGAAACAGCAAGGTAACCGGCTCTCCGTCAAGAGAGTCAAAGTCAACGCCTCCCGGGATCACCATAGCGGCAAGTCCTGGTTTCTCTACTGCATCACATTTACCATGAGGAATGGCGATTCCCTCCCCGATTCCTGTAGTACTTTCTTCCTCTCTGGCATAGACCTGCTTACGGTACGCTTCCTCATCATTAATCTTGCCACTTCTGGTCATAAGGGAAACCGCTGCATCCAGAGTCTGAGACTTATCTGCTGAGGCAGCATTTAACGAAATACTTCTTACGTCCAGTAAATCTGTGATCCTCATTTCTTCCTTTCCTCCTGATCCTTTCCTGTGATCTGCTGATATACAGCTTCAATCTCTTCTCTGGTAGCAAGATTCTCAGAAAACGCACTGGCACTTCCAGCTGCGATTCCCATGTGGAACGCATATTCATAATCCTGCTTCTCCATATATCCTGCCATAAATCCGGCAACCATGGAGTCTCCGGCTCCAACACCATTGATCAGCTTGCCTTTCGGTGCAGGCTCCTCATAAACGTCTCCATTCTCAGCAATAAGGACCGCGCCCTCTCCTGCCATGGAAATCAGTACATTCACAGCTCCCATCTCCTGGAGTTTCTTACCATATGGGATCACGGACTGGCGGTCTTTCAGTTCTACGCCGAAGATCTCACCAAGTTCATGGTTATTTGGCTTAATAAGAAATGGATGATAGGGGAGAACCTTCATCAGAAGATCTCTCGTCGCGTCCACTGCGATTCTTACGCCTCTGCCGTCCAGCATAGCCATGATCTTCTGGTAGGCATCATCCGGCATGGATGATGGAATGCTTCCGGAAAGGAAAAGTACATCGCCTTGTCCAAGCTCTCCTAACTGCTTCATCAGCAGATCCACCTTATCAGTTCCGATCTTCGGTCCCTGTCCATTGATTTCTGTACCGTCTATACTCTTCAGCTTCAGATTGATTCTGGAAAAGCCTTCCCCTACCTGGATGAAACCATTCCTCACACCCATCTCCTCAAGACGTCTGATAATCTCATCTCCGGTAAATCCGGCTGTAAATCCAAGGGCTGTACTCTCAATTCCCAGATTCATAAGAACTGTAGAAACATTAATTCCCTTGCCTCCCGGCAAAAGCATCTCCGAACTGGTTCGATTGGTAAGACCAAGCTGGAAGTTCTCTACCGACACGATGTAATCCAGTGACGGATTAAAAGTCACAGTGTAAATCATTTCTGCCTCCTGCTTATTTTTGCTTGTTTTTGATTTATTGTGCTTATTATACTTTCATATACAGTCAAAGTCAATCAATCTTTTTCACAAGATTTTCACTTATGATTTATTCCAATTGCACAAATATGAATTATTTTGACTGTTTTTTGATTTTTTATATGCAACGATGTGCCAGAGCATGTTCAAAAAAGCTTTCTGCAAAATGTACGTCACAATTTGTGGGAGATTTTGTCCGGATGAGGGCGTCGTAGCAAGCTACGGAAACCGAATTCGGGCGAAACATACCGCAAAGTGGGGCGTACAGATTGCGGGAATGATTTTTCAGACGCGCTCCAGTACAGTGAAAATTAAGTATCTGCCACATTGGCGCAGTATATGACAGATCAGACAGATCAATATGGCGGTTATTTACTATTGGCTGTACGAATAGTAATATCCATAAATCACAAAAAAAATGCAGATATCAGGCTGTGCCCCAACCTGAACCCTGCATTTTTCTGTATTTTATAATGATGGTCAAAATCAGTCATCAAATTCTGTTATTTTAATCAGTTCGAAGCGCTGTCACCGGATCACTTTTAGCAGCTTTTCTTGATGGGATCAGTCCGCCAAGAAGAGTCAGAACCACGCTCAGTCCAATCAGAACTACTGCTGCCACAGGAGGAAGAGCCGCCTTCACATTCACTCCGTCAGCCAGTGACCGGATAATGCTGTTCGCAGGAATGAGAAGAAGCAATGTAATTCCAATCCCCATAGCACCTGCGCAAAATCCGATAATAAACGTCTCCGCATTGAACACCTGTGACACGTTGTGCCTGGAAGCACCAATCGCTCTTAGAATACCAATTTCTTTTTTCCTCTCCAGAACACTGATATACGTGATAACACCGATCATAATGGAAGAAACCACAAGGGAAATCGCTACAAAAGCCACCAGAACATAACTGATAATATTTACAATATTCGTAACTGACGACATCAGCGTTCCCACAAGATCCGTATAAGTGATCACCTTCTCATCCTCTCCTGCCGCTTCCATATCCGCGTTATACTGATCCAGAATACCTACAATTTCTGATTTACTTTCAAAATCCTTTGGATAGATATTAATTCCGCCAGGAACATTCAGATCTGCATATCCAAGCTTTTTCAGATTTCCGTCATAAGAAGAATTTTCAGATGACAGCAGGGACATCATGAGCTCTGAGAGGTCGTCCTCATTCATGTTCATCTGAATTGCTTTTGCAAAAGCCTCCGGATCAATGGAAAGCGCATCTTCCATATTTCCCATGCCGCTTCCCAATCCGCCAAGTCCGCTCATAGCCTGGCTCATTGCAGAAGTAATACTGGATGACACGCTGGTCATCACAGACTGCATCGCCTCCTGCATACCGGAGCTGATATTTCCAATCATCTGCTCCATAGCAGTCTGGATTCCCTTCGTAAGCTGTTTTTCCACCTGTTCCATTATCTCTGTGAATTTTGACTCAATCCCCTTTGTGATCGCATCAGTGAAAGAAGTCATCATGGCTTTCATGTAAGTTTCCATTGCCTGGGAAAACTGCGTCTGCACCTCGCTGGTATCCACAAGAGTCATAAGTCCATTCATGAGACGATTCTGCCCATCCTCTGTCTGCATATATTCCAGAAAATAGGTTCCCAGATTAGCCGGGTCCGGAAGGGAATTATTCCTGGCATACTCCGGATAAGCAGCTACAACGTCCTGCAAAAGAAGATCCTGTATCTGTTTTGTGGTAATATTCACTGTCACGCTGTTTTTAACCAGATTCTCTGCTTCCTCTTTGATCTGCTGCTGGATTTCTCCCTGACTTAAAAAGGCAAGAATGCTGGCCACATCTGTCTGGGTGATACCATTTGCCTTGGCATACTCCTGATACTGGTTCATCAGCCCCACAGCCACTGCGATCAGTTTTTCCGAAGACATATCCACGTTCACGTTATTTTTCACCAGCTCCTGCAGATCCTTGCACAGACGTTCGTTCATCTCTTTTGATGTCAGATACTGCTTCAATGCTGCCTGCATTTTATCCATATCGGCTTCCGGTTTGTCTTTAATACTTTCCTGATAGCCTGTAAGAACATCTTTTAACAGGGCAGTTACTTTTTCTTCTGTAAAATCAAACTTCACTGACTTCAGTGCCTGACTCATATCCGGAACCTGGTCTACCGGAAGATTTTTCAGAATTTCTTCCGGATCAATCATATGGGAAAGATCCAGATCAAGGTCATCCAGCTTGATAAGCTTGGAAAGATCCGGCATACTGCTCTCATCCAGATTTATATTTCCAGCCAGAGCTGACATGTCAGGCATATCCGGCATTTCCACATTCAATCCGGAGGACAGCCCCGAAAGACTGGACAGGTCCATATTAAATCCACTGAGATCTACCTGAAAGGCCTCCTGCAGGGCATCCGCGTTAATGGAAAAAAGGGATTCCATGTCAAACTTACTGTTCTCATTGTCTTCTTTTCCAAATTCCTCTCCGGTAAAAACATTTATCTTTTCATCCGCCAGCTGCTGCTTCACAATTTCACTGGAAGCGGCCTTCTCAATCACATGTCTGGTAAGCTCCGGGGTATAACAGATTCCTGCAGTGAGCATGGAAGCAGTGGCACCTTCCACAGGCTGGACAATTCCCACAATTGTCAGATCTTCTCCGTTTTTCACCAGTTTTTTCATATAAGAGCTGTTGTCTGATTTATCCTTCCAGACCTTATATTCTTCATCATATTCATAATAATCGGTACTGTTTACCAGCTTAAATTTCTTCCCCAGGATTTCATCATAGGTGTATGGACCCTCGTTTTCTGGCGTTTCCACTGCCTCTTCTGCCATAAATTTCTGAACCATATCATCCAGTTCCTTACCGTCCCGAAGCCCAAGAGTGTACTGGAGGAAATCACTGATATCGCCCTGTGAAGTAAGCACCAGTACACATTCTTTATAATTTTCAGGCCATCTTCCCGCTTTCACGTCATATTGATCCTTATAAAGATCAGCATCTTCCGGCATTTCATGAAAAACATCAGTGCTCATGGTAGAAGACATAATGCTGTTGGAGGAACCAGAGCCCAAACCCATAGCCGAAAAAGATTTGTCCGGATTTACCTGTCGGATATTTTTTCCATTTTCCAGAAAAATCTGGGGAGAAACAGAATACGTATACTCCACCGAATTTGCATACTGGGAAATGCTGCTTTCATTACTGTCCAGGTAAACCTTCAGAGACTCCAGATCATTGGAATTCATTTTGGAGAACATATTAGTCACCATCTGGGCAACTCCTACTTCCCTATCCTTTTTCCCACTCTGCGCTGTGGCTGCTCCCATCATCATAGAGGTAAGATCCACTCCTGTGCTTTGTATCTGCAACGGATATTCTGAAAGTGTTTCTTCTTCCATATTTGTAATGTATTTGTCTACACCATTTGATATGGAAAGGATCAGCGCAATTCCGATAATACCGATGGAGCCTGCAAAAGAAGTAAGTAAGGTCCGGGCTTTCTTGGTCTTCAGATTCTGAAAGCTAAGGGAAAGTGCAGTAAAAAAGGACATGGAGGATTTTCCCATATTCTTGTGAACAGGAAGTGCCATGCTCTCGCTGTCTATCACAAACGGATCTGTATCAGAAAGGATCCGCCCATCTTTTACCGTCACGATCCTGGTGGCATAAAGCTGGGCAAGCTCCGGATTATGGGTGACCATTACTACCAATCGTTCCTTTGCGACCTCTTGCAAAAGATCCATAACCTGTACACTGGTATCTGAATCAAGGGCTCCTGTTGGCTCATCTGCAAGTAGAATTTCCGGGTCATTTACAAGTGCTCTGGCAATTGCCACTCGCTGCATCTGACCGCCTGACATCTGACTTGGTTTTTTGTGGATCTGGGCACCAAGGCCTACTTTTTCCAGAACCTCTTTTGCACGGCGTCTCCGCTCGCTTTTTGAAACACCGGAAATGGTAAGGGCAAGCTCCACGTTTGCAAGAACTGTCTGGTGTGGAATCAGATTATAACTCTGAAACACAAATCCTATGGTATGATTTCGATAGGAGTCCCAGTCCCTGTCTTTATATTTTTTCGTAGAAATCCCATTGATGATCAGATCGCCACTATCGTACCGGTCAAGACCACCAATAATATTCAGAAGAGTGGTTTTTCCCGAACCGCTGGGACCAAGAATTGCCACAAATTCATTGTCCCGAAGACTAAGGCTCACTCCGTCCAGGGCACGCTGTACCAAATTTCCTGTTCTGTATTCTTTGTGTATGTCTTTGATCTGAAGCACTTACTACTTCCTTTCTGTCGCATAATAAATGTTTATAACCATTCACCAATTCAGGCAAAATATACCGCAAAGTGGGGCGCCGAAGATTTCGATTTTTATGTGAGTCAGATTCACATAAAATACCTTGCGGAATAATATTTGCTGAATAGTTCAAATATTTTTTATTATAATCTTAAATTGTGAACATATTGTGTTTTTAAAATAAAACCATTCTCTTGAAATCCAACTATTTCTATCGTATAATAAGAAGATACATTACCGCTTTAGAGAGATGATGCATACAGATTGCGGCTATCGCAGTCTGATATAACTTACTTCAGAAAGGATGAAAAACATGAAGGTTTTACTCTTAAATGGCAGCCCGCGCAAGGAAGGCTGTACGTTCACCGCACTTAGTGAAGTGGCAAAAACACTGAATCATAATGGAATTGATACTGAGATTTTCCAAGCTGGAAATCCGGATACAGATAATGTAAAAGCCGCCGCGGCGAAATTAAAAGAAGCAGATGCGCTTATAGTTGGTTCTCCGGTATACTGGGCTTCCCCATCCGGACAGATCATTGAATTTATGGATAAGCTTTGCTCCATGGCAGGCAAAGACATGCTCCACAAACCAGCTGCAGCAGTTGCTTCTGCAAGAAGAGCCGGCACCACAGCTACTTTAGACGTTCTTCAGAAATATTTCAGCTATCATGAAATGCCTGTTGTATCTGCTAACTACTGGAACATGGTTCACGGAAATACTCCTGCAGAAGTTGCACAGGATGAAGAAGGACTTCAGATCATGCGCTCACTTGGAAACAATATGGCATGGCTTCTGAAATCCCTGGAAGCAGGGAAAGCGGCAGGTATTGCAGTTCCTCAGGCGGAAGATAAGATCAAGACAAATTTTATCCGCTAAATATGGTGCAGTAGTTGTCATGTCTTCACATAAATGAAGCTCCAGAGCATATCTAAAAAAGGCTTTTTGCAAGATGTGCGTCACAATTTGTGGGAGTTTTTGCTCGGATGAGGGCGCCGTGGCAGGCTACAGCAACTGAATTCGAGCAAAATTTCCCACAAAGCGGGCGTGCAGATTGCAAGAATGATTTTTCAAACAGGCTCTGGCTGCACCAGTTTAATAATGTGTGTGACATGGAAGAAGTTCCGTTCGCATACATCAAAAAAAACTTCCAGAGAGGTATTTTATGCTGCAAATAATCGAAACCATCAACACCGCTGTAAATAATTTTATCTGGGGCGTTCCTGCAATGGTCTGTATTTTCGGAGTTGGTCTTTATCTTAGTATCCGCACCAATTTTCTTCAGATTCGCAAATTCCCCTACGCAATCAAAACAACCCTTGGACGTATTTTCCGCAAACGTGACGCATCTGACGGTGCTATCACGCCTTTCCAGGCAGTGTGTACAGCACTTGCAGCCACGGTCGGTACTGGCAATATTGCCGGTGTAGCAGGTGCTATCGCAATTGGCGGTCCCGGAGCCATATTCTGGATGTGGGTTTCTGCACTGTTTGGCATGTGTACCAAATATGCTGAGGTTACTCTGGCGGTACACTACCGCGAGATCAATGCCAACGGTGAACTGGTAGGCGGTCCCATGTATTACATCAAGAACGGTCTTAGCAAAAAATGGCACTGGCTGGCTTATCTGTTCGCAGCATTCGGCGTGCTCACTGTATTTGGTACCGGCAACGCTACACAGGTCAATACTATCACCACTGCCATCAATTCTGCATTGCTGAATTATAACGTGATCAGCGAAAGCGCCGTTTCTACTTCCAACCTGATCATCGGAATCATAATTGCCATTCTGATCGCCATGATCCTTCTTGGCGGAATCAAACGAATTGGCCATGTCACCGAAAAGCTGGTTCCATTTATGGCTCTGCTTTACATTCTTCTCGGACTGGGAGTTATCCTTCTGAACATTCAGAATGTACCAGCTGTATTCGCCTCTATTTTCAGAGGGGCATTTCAGCCCAGAGCTGTAACAGGCGGCATTGTTTTAAGTATGTTCACAAGTTTAAAAAAAGGTGTTTCCCGTGGTATCTTCTCTAACGAGGCTGGTCTTGGTACCGGATCCATTGCCCATGCGTGTGCAGATACCAAAAAGCCTGTAAAACAGGGTATGTTCGGTATTTTCGAAGTCTTTACAGATACCATCGTGATCTGTACACTGACTGCACTGGTTATCCTTTGCAGCGGCGTTGCTGTTGATTATGGAAAAGCAGCTGGCGCAGAGCTTACTATCCTTGGATTTACTTCTACATATGGAAGCTGGGTATCCATTTTTACAGCAGTTGCCATGTGTTGCTTCGCTTTTTCCACAGCAGTCGGATGGGGACTTTACGGTGCCCGTTGCATTGAGTTCCTGTTCTCTGAAAAAGTGATCAAACCATTTATGGTTATTTATTCCCTGGTTGCCATCCTTGGCGCAACTGCCAACCTTGGACTGATGTGGAGCATTGCCGAGACATTTAACGGTCTTATGGCAATTCCCAACCTGATTGCTTTGTTCCTGCTTTCCGGTACAGTTGTGAAGCTGACAAAAGAATATTTTGCCGGTGAGGGCAAAACAAAATAAATATAAAAAGGGACATCGCATGAACCGTTTTCGCTCATGTGATGTCCCTTTCAGATTATTGATCAATCCTTATTCTCTTCCTCGGCAGCTGCATCTGTAGTTGTATCAGCATCTTCGCTTTTCTCTTCCTCACCGATCTCAACTGCATTTTTTTCTTCCTCAGTCTGCTCCTGCACATCCGTAACGCTTACCTTATGGTCATACCATTTGCCCTTTTTACCAATGATTGCCAGGTCAAATTCTTCATCCAGCTTCTCTACTGGAACATTGAATCCATAAACCTCCTCTGTCATGCCATCGCTGTAAGTTACCTTATCAATAGTAGGCTGAATCAGTTCAGCACCGTCTTTCTGTGCATCCTCTGCTGTTCCAAGGAAAACATTCTCAATATTCTTGGAAACGAGAGTAATATGAACGGTCATTTTACCATCCTTTACAGTGAGGGTAGCTCTTCCGTTGCAAGCCTCATTTACATGGAACATACTGCTGTCTGTGTCAAACTCTACACCATAAACACCGTCTTCAAGTTCGCTGTCTGCGGCATTCTCTGCACCATCTGTGGTTTTCTCTGCCTCAGCCTCTGTTGCTTCTGCAAATGCTGGGAATGCAGTTCCCGCTGTCATAGCGGAAATACTTACAGCTGTTAATAAAATGACTAATGAACGTTTCATAATAACTCTCCTTGCTTTTTCTTTATTTACGGTGCACTTGTGTGTACCGTATTTGTTTTATTACTCAAACAGCTGCCCCACAGTGTAGGAGCAGCTGCTTTTGTTCTGTTGCAATAACAATTTATACCAGAATAATTATTTCGCGATGGAATCAATAGCTGCCTGAGTATGAGCTACATAAAGCTGCTCAACAGCGTCAATTCTTCCAAGACCTTCGATCTGGCAGTCAATCTCATCGAAATCTCCAGAAGCCTCGAACATGCTCTTCCAGGAATCGTCATCATCACCAGCCATATCATTGTTTGCATGGTCACCAGCAACAACCATAAGCGGACGAAGGATTACTTTCTTGAATCCGGCATCTTTTACTTTATTGATAACTTCATCACAAGCTGTATCCTCTGGCTCACCTTCTACAGTACCGATGAATGCGTTTGTGAATTCAAGTTTCTCCATCTGGGTCTGCATCTGATCATATGTAACGTTTGCTGTATGGGAAGTACCATGTCCCATGAATACAAATGCGGTTCCATCTTCTGCAGCTGCTTCCATGCTGTCATATCCAGCTTCTTTTACAGCTTCATCTGTGATTGCCTGAGCAACAGCAGCTTTGTCATCGTTGATAACGGTAGCGTCATCGCCAACCTCACCAAGCATTGGTTCAGCGATTGCTACAGATTCAAATTTATCTTTGTAAGCATCAATAGCTTCTACCATCTCATCGTACTCAGCACCATGCATAAGATGTGTAGGCTGAACTACAAGATTCTTAACACCGTTTGCTACTGCACGGTCAAGTGCCTGCTGCATGTTATCAATCTTCTCATCATCTCTTGCCTGTACATGGTTGATAATGATCTGAGCGGTAAATGCTCTTCTTACAGACCAATCCGGGAATGCTTCTGCAAGAGCATCCTCGATTCCTTTGATATCCTCTGCACGGCTGTCGTTAAAGGAAGTACCAAAGCTTACTACAAGAAGCTCATTCTCACCGATCTCGTCCTGATTACGCGGATCATCCTTGGAAGCATCACCTGTGTCACGTCCGAAATACTCTGGACTTGCCTCTTCTCCCTCTACAAGCTCTTTCTGAGCATCTGTAAGGGCATCCCATGCTTCTTTAGCTTCCTTGCACTGCTCATCTGTATCATCTGTTCTCTCCTGAACATAAATAGCATCGATAAGTGCTGCTACTTTATCAGCCGCTTCCTTATCTGCATCTGCAGTGTCATCAGCTGCTTCTGCATCGTCTGTTGTCTCAGCATCATCAGCTGCTTCAGCATCGTCAGCTGCCTCAGCATCATCAGCTGTCTCAGCATCGTCTGTTGTCTCCTCTGCTGCTTCCTCTGTCTCTGCAAATGCAACAGTTGCTGTTGCTGCTGTCATGCTTGCTGCCATAGAAGCTGCAAGAAGGATTGCTAATAAAGATTTTCTTTTCATTTCTTTTTCCTCTTTTTTTTGTATTTCCGGATAGAATCACGTATAAAGAATCCCATGGGAAATCTATCACCAATCTCCCATTGCATAAAAACAGCCGCATTTTCTGCGACTGCACACATTCTCATATACACACTTTTCTTCCAAAAAACATTCAGGAAATATTCATGTATCGTTATGAGAATACAGGTTCTGTGTACCGCAGACCTAAGATTCCACGCCAAGGCAGTTCTCCTGACTTCGGTCAACACTGCTCCCCCTTCCCGGTTTCCCAGTGGGCTCTGAAGCAGTTCCCTTACACAGTGACGGCATCGTTCCGGACTCTCACCGGATTCTCTTTTGCGCATCATGTTCATGATGCAACCTTCGCGCTATAACCATTATACATATTCGACTCGGATATTTAATATGTACCATATTATTATATATTTTTTATGAACTTTTTATGTATTTTTTATGAACTAGAGTATGTTTGAAAAAGGCTTTCTGCAAGATGTGCGTCACAATTTGTGGAAGATTTTGTCCTGATGAGGGCGCCGTAGCGGGCTACGGCAACTGAATTCGGGCAAAATATACCGCAAAGTGGGGCGTGCAGATTGCGGGAATAATTTTTCAAACAGATTACTATTCACTCCGTTCATAGCAACACGCTTCGCGATACACAGGAATCATGCTTTCGCATGGTTTCGCGCCGCAATTCTCAGGTTTTCTGTGAATTACTTATTGACAAATACCCCGCCAGGGTATATATTGGTTTCATCAAATACATACCCCTAAGGGGTATATAAGGAAAGGAGTCCGCCTATGACAGCTGATTATAAATCCGAATCCTGCTGCAGCCACACCGCAGCCGATCCTGCAACTCTTTCCAGCCAGGAACCTACCAAGAAGGTCTGTTCCTGCTGTTGTACCAAGCACACCGATCGTTCCGAAGCAGAGCGCAGGAAGCTGGTAAACCGTCTGAAACGTATTGAAGGCCAGATAAGGGGGATTATAGGAATGCTGGAGAATGACGCTTACTGCAACGATATTCTTATTCAGTCAGCAGCTGTAAATGCTGCTGTGAATGCATTTAATAAGGAACTTCTCGCCAATCATATCCGAACCTGTGTGGCAAGAGATATCCGTGATGGTAAAGACGAAACCATTGATGAGCTGGTTGCAACTTTGCAGAAGCTAATGAAGTGAGATACCAGCGCATTCCGAATGTGTACCTGCCTGCGGAGGTACGAATGCGCAGAGCAGTCCGTTGGTATCGAAACACTGTATTCGAAGGAGGAATTTATTATGGAACAATACAACGTCACCGGCATGAGCTGTGCAGCCTGCAGCGCCCGTGTGGAAAAAGCGGTAAACAAGGTTCCGGGAGTTACTTCCTGCTCCGTAAGCCTGCTTACCAATTCCATGGGAGTGGAAGGAACTGCCTCAGCCTCTGCCATTGTCTCAGCTGTAGAAGAAGCCGGATACGGCTGCAGCCTGAAGGGTGCTTCCGGTCAGACGGAATCCGTTTCCGATGCTGAGAAAGCCTTGGAAGATCACGAAACGCCACTCCTCAGGAAACGGCTTATTGCCTCAGTAGGTTTTCTTCTGGTGCTGATGTACTTTTCCATGGGACACATGATGTGGGGATGGCCGCTGCCATCCTGGTTTGATGGCAACCATATCGCCATGGGACTTGTACAGCTGCTTCTTGCAGGAATCGTCATGGTCATCAATCAGAAATTTTTCATCAGTGGCTTCAGGAGTCTGTGGCACCGCTCTCCGAACATGGATACCCTGGTAGCTCTCGGCTCCATGGCCTCCTTTGTATGGAGTGTCTACGCCCTGTTCGCCATGACCAGAGCCCAGGTTGACGGCAATTCCGAACTTGTCATGCACTACATGATGGAATTCTATTTCGAATCTGCCGCTATGATCCTGACCCTGATCACCGTTGGAAAAATGCTGGAAGCCCGTTCCAAGGGCAAGACCACGGATGCCTTAAAAGGTCTTATGAAGCTTGCTCCCAAGACTGCCGTTGTCATCCGAAACGGCCAGGAAGCCACCGTTCCCATTGATCAGGTTGTAAAAGGTGACACCTTTGTTGTTCGCCCTGGTGAAAACATCCCGGTGGATGGTGTGATTATCGAAGGCTCCAGTGCAGTCAACGAATCTGCCCTTACAGGTGAGAGTATCCCTGTTGACAAAGCTGCCGGAGATCTTGTCTCCGCAGCCACAGTCAACCAGTCTGGTTTCATCAAATGTGAAGCTACCCACGTTGGCGAAGACACCACCCTCTCCCAGATCATCAAAATGGTCAGTGATGCTGCAGCCACCAAAGCTCCTATTGCAAAAATCGCAGACCGTGTTTCCAGTGTTTTCGTACCTGCTGTTATCACCATTGCAATTATAACAACTATTGTCTGGCTGCTTACCGGTCATGAGGCTGGCTACGCCCTGGCAAGAGGAATTTCCGTTCTGGTCATCAGCTGCCCATGCGCCCTTGGTCTTGCCACTCCGGTTGCCATTATGGTTGGAAACGGAATGGGTGCCAAAAACGGTATCCTTTTCAAAACAGCCGTCTCCCTTGAGGAAGCCGGAAAGGTTCAGATCGTAGCCCTTGACAAAACCGGAACCATCACAAACGGTCAGCCGGAGGTTACTGACATTCTCCCTGCAGACGACGTATCTGAGAACGATCTTCTCACCCTTGCCTACGCCCTTGAAAAAAAGAGCGAGCACCCTCTTGCGAAAGCCATTCTGGAAAAAGCTGCAAGCCTTGGTCTTACAGCCCAGGAAGTCACAGAATTCCAGGCTCTTCCCGGCAATGGACTCTCTGCGAAGCTTGGCGCTTCCACGCTTATCGGCGGAAGCATGAAATACATCAGCACTCTGGCAGCTGTCTCTCCGTCTCTTATGAACCAGGCCGAGAAGCTTGCCGAAGCAGGAAAAACTCCTCTTCTTTTCGCAAAAGATGGAAAACTTCTTGGAATCATTGCAGTTGCTGATGTAATCAAACCGGACAGTGCACAGGCGGTCAAAGAGCTTCAGAATATGGGTATCCACGTAGTTATGCTTACCGGAGACAACAAGCGCACGGCCAGAGCCATCGGCGCACAGGCAGGTGTTGACCAGGTTATTGCAGGCGTCCTTCCAGATGGAAAAGAGAGCGTCATCCGCTCCCTGAAGGAAAAAGGCAAGGTTGCCATGGTTGGCGACGGAATCAACGACGCACCAGCCCTTACCAGAGCAGATATTGGTATTGCCATCGGTGCCGGAACGGATGTAGCCATCGACGCAGCAGATATTGTCCTTATGAAAAGCCAGCTTTCCGACGTGCCAGCTGCTATCCGTATGAGCCGCGCTACTCTTCGCAACATCCACGAGAATCTCTTCTGGGCGTTCTTCTACAATGTAATTGGTATTCCGCTGGCTGCCGGCGTATGGATTCCAATTTTCGGATGGACCTTGAACCCGATGTTCGGCGCTGCTGCCATGAGCCTTTCCAGCTTCTGTGTAGTTACCAACGCGTTGAGGCTAAACCTGTTTAAAATTCATGACGCAGTTAAAGATAAAAAAGTCAAGAATCCGGTTTCCATAGAATCCAATTCTGGAAATATTGCTGATTTCTCTGAAGCATCATCTGCTGTTTTCTCAAAATCATTCAATGCAGATAAAACTTCAGATGCAGAACAAACGATTAATAACAGCTGCAAGCTTTTGAACGAATGCAGCGATATTAATAACAATACTAACAAAAAGGAGAATAATACCATGGTAAAAGTGACAGTTAATGTAACAGGAATGATGTGCGGACATTGCGAAGCACACGTAAACAAAGCAATCCAGGAAGCATTTGGGGTACAGGATGTTGTATCCTCCCATGATGCCGGAACTACTATTTTCTCAGCACCAGAGAAAGTGGACGAGGACAAAATCCGCCAGGTAATCAAAGACGCTGGCTATGAAGTAACCGGAATTACACAGGAGTAATCCATCCCTCACATTCAACTTGACCAATGCAGAAACCTATTGCAAAGGTCCGTTCAAACAGCCGACAGAAACATTTTTCAGCTTCTGTCGGCTGTTTTTTTACTTCTATCCCCTCTTTTTCTCCAGCTTTTATGTTCTTTTTTTCATATCAGCCCCATTCTTTCTTATATTAATGTTAATTTTTCAAGAATCTTCATCCTTGCATTGAAATTCTATAAATTTTTCAGTATAATGATTTCGATACGGGTCTCACAGTGAGACTCCTTTGAGAGCATAATCCGTTGCTGAACAAGCTTTGAACAGCAACTATAGTCTCAACCATTTAAAGGAGGAATTATATTATGGCAACATGGAAAAATCTTGACACACTTGATTCTTTTGGCAAACTGAAAGAGCTTAAGAATCACGTAGACATTGCGGCAGCTCTGTCTGGTGAAGAAGGTGGCAAGCGTGTAGCTGATTATAGTACACCAATGGCAGCTGGTCTTTCTTACAACTATGCAGCCAAAGAAGTAGACGAAACCGTTTTATCCGCACTTGCGAAACTGGCTGACGAGGCACAGCTGATCGACAAATTTCAGGAATTATATAATGGTGCAGTGATCAACACCGGAGAGAACCGTATGGTTCTTCATCACCTTGCACGTAAGCAGCTTGGTAACCCGGTTGTTGTAGATGGTGTAGACAAACGTGAATTCTACGTTGCCCAGCAGAAAAAAGCTGCTGATTTTGCAAATAAGGTTCATGCTGGTGAGATCACCAACGAAGCTGGTGAGAAATTCACCACAGTCGTTCAGATTGGTATCGGCGGAAGTGACCTTGGTCCCCGTGCTCTTTACATCGCACTGGAGAACTGGGCGAAGGCCAATAACACATTCAAGATGGAAGCGAAGTTCATCAGCAACGTTGACCCGGATGATGCAGCTGCAGTACTTACTTCTGTAGACCTTGCACACTCCTTATTCATCGTTGTATCCAAATCCGGTACAACCCTTGAGACACTGACCAACGAAGCATTTGTAAAGGATGCCCTGACAAAAGCAGGTCTGAATCCTTCCAAACACATGCTTGCCGTTACAAGTGAGACTTCCCCCCTTGCAAAGAGTGAAGATTATCTTACCGCCATCTTCATGGATGACTACATCGGAGGCCGTTACTCTTCTGTTTCCGGCGTAGGCGGAGCAATCCTTTCCCTGGCATTCGGACCGGAAGTATTTGCTCAGCTCCTTGAAGGTGCTGCAGCTGAGGATCAGCTTGCAACAAACCGTGACCTTATGAAGAACCCAGATATGCTGGATGCCCTTATCGGTATCTATGAGAGAAATGTGCAGGGATATCCTTCCACAGCTGTTCTTCCATATTCACAGGCATTAAGCCGCTTCCCGGCACACCTTCAGCAGTGTGACATGGAGTCCAATGGTAAAACCGTAAACCGTTTCGGCGAGCCGGTTAACTACGTAACAGGTCCGGTTATCTTCGGAGAGCCAGGAACCAACGGTCAGCATTCCTTCTATCAGTTATTGCATCAGGGCTCTGACATTGTCCCGCTTCAGTTCATCGGCTTTAAGAACAGCCAGCTTGGCGTAGATGTTGACATTGAGAACAGCACCAGCCAGCAGAAGCTCTGCGCTAACGTGGCAGCTCAGATTGTTGCATTTGCCTGCGGTAAAGAGGATGAGAACCTGAACAAGAACTTCAAGGGTAAACGTCCGTCCAGCATTATCATCGGTCAGCAGCTTACCCCTGCTTCCCTTGGTGCATTGCTTGCTCACTTTGAGAACAAGATCATGTTCCAGGGCTTCGTATGGAATCTGAACAGCTTCGACCAGGAAGGCGTTCAGCTTGGTAAAGTTCTTGCGAAACGTGTACTTGCACACAATACAGACGGTGCTCTTAAGGTATTCAGCGATCTTCTGAACATCTGATCTTTCAAACAGGCTCTAAAGCATATTTGAAAAATTTACGGCAGCCCTGGAATTTCCGGGCTGCCGTTTTTTTATGCTACATACTATAAAAACAGACCGCAGAGATCCTGTATTTCCATAATCTTCTGCGATCTGACATTTTAGAGCGTGTTGAAAAAGGCTCTAGAGCGTGTTTGAAAAAGGCTTTCTGCAAGATGTGCGTCACAATTTGTGGGAGATTTTGTCCGGATGAGGGCGCCGTAGCGGGCTACGGCAACCGAATTCGGGCAAAATATACCGCAAAGTGGGGCGTGCAGATTGCGGGAATGATTTTTCAAACACGCTCTAATACATCGAATATTAAGTAACTGCCATATTGACTTGTCTTGCAAAGAACCTTTTTCAAACCATTAATATACTGACACTCAGGCAACCTGCACGCCCCAGATTTTCTTTGTTTCCAGGCCTCTGCCAGGCTTTCCTGTTACACAGATGCTCTTATTTCTCCAGTTTCCAACACCATTATCCGAGAAACAGATTCCAGCACCATCTGCAGTCTTTTTCACCTGAATCTTCATTTCCAGATTCCGTACCTTGCCATACATCAAACTGGTCTTTACAAGCTCATCCAGATCTTTTTCCAGCTGTGCTTTATCCATATACACGCTAATCTTTTCCTCCGCCAGCTCTGCTTCCAGCCATTCCTGACCTGGTGTAAAGTATTTCTGTCTTGCCTTTACAAATTCATCTATAAAACTGTTAAGCTCCACTTTCTCATTTCTCTGTAATATCTTTCTCATAAAAGAAGCCTCCTTGCCTTAAAAAGCGTTACTGTTCGGTTACTTCGCAGCAACTCAAAAATATCATTCTTTTTTCCTTTTCTGAAAGATATTATAGCTGTCTATGTTAAATTCTGTGTATTGCCAATGTTAAACATATTTAAAATAATTATACCTATTGTAAAGAGCAATATTAAAGTATCTTTTTTATAAAAAATCCCGCAATCCGTTATCATCAATACGGACTGCGGGATTTTCCACTAAAAGGCTACGAGCCAGGGACTTTGGGAATGCGCTTTAAATTTTCCAGTACCCCGTACCACAAACAGCGCATTCAACCAGAGAACCGTCTTCTCTACTGAAAATTGTTTTCACTTCTGTACTCCCACATTGTGGACAGCAGTTTCGCGCATTCTCCTCGCATCCTCCACCGGACACATTGTCCAACTCATCATCTGAAAGCTCTCTTTTTGTTATTTCGTCTTCCATCAAAAATATCCCTCCATCCAAAATCAATTAATTCTGTGTTTTGGTGGAAGTAGGATCCCAGTAGGTTGCACCGCAGCAGGCGCAGGTTACATAAGTGCAGCCATAAAGCGGCTCTCTGGAAGAAGCCTCCGTACTTCCGCATTTCGGGCAGCTGTATCCTACGTCGCAGGAATCACCGCCTGTTACATTGTCCAGCTCATCATCTGAAAGTTCCTGGGTTACCGGATGTAATCTGGCATACATTTCTTCTGCCTGTGCAGCATCAAGCTCCATGCCGTTTTCCTTCGCCAGTTTCTGAAGTTCAAGGCCTTTAAATACTTAAATTCAGACTTATTAAAATAATATTATAAAAACTTAAGTTAATGGATTATTTACCCATCTGCTTTGCGAAGTATTTGTGAACAGGCTTTATTTATATGGATTTGCGCGGCTCTGCTCATAAAGCTTACGCAAATTTGACGCAACTTACTGAATAAACTGGGGGTTCTGAACTTATTCTAATTCGGAATGGATCCGGCTCTTTTTTTCATACCTACCAGCCAAACGCATCACGAATCAGTGCCCCCGTTTCCCCGTCTATGTAAAACAGTTCCTGTTCGTCCGGGGAATCTTTCCACTGGTAAGGGCAGCGAAAGCTCCAGACAGGTCTGTATGTGATTCCGTCTGCGGTTTCATCAATATAGTATTCCAAACATATTTTTGTAACTGGAATCGTGGTGGATTCTGTTTCCTCCGCAGTGTCCTGTTCCGTGAAGAGACCAATTTTGCCTTCTTTTACATATTGTTCCACTGACTTCATAATTTCTTCCATTGGAAGCATAGTAACTGTTTCTTCCACTTTCAACTGAAGCGGAATCGGTATGTTGAAATAACAGTCTTCAGGCGCAGGGCCAAAGCCTGCAGTTCCCAGATAACCATGCTGAGAAAGCCCGCCCACCGGGATCCCATTCAACAGAATCTCTGCATCGTAATAATCATATCCCTCTGTCATGTTGCTGATTGATTTTCTTACAGAAGTTCCTGTTAAATTAGCTTTGGAAAGCAGCTGATTTATAATATTTAATTCCCCTTCCGTATTGTTTTCTAAAGCTCCCAGGTCTTTTTCACTTAATCCGTCACACTGTATTCTTCCGTCTGAAATGAATAACTGCAATCCTTTCTCTTTATTTTCCCAGCCCGTTTCATCTGTCTCAGATTTTTTCCAGCCATCTTCCCCGCCAAACCAGGAGCAGATTTCTTCCTCTGATACGCTGCGTTTTTCCAGAATTCCTTTCGAAACATCGGTGGTACTTCCGGTAATATCAGCCTCTATCGTAAGAGTTCCAGATTTTCCCGGCAAAGAAGCTGTTACATGGCTTTCCTTTACCTGTAATACTGCTGTTTCCGGATCATATTTCTCATTCGCTCCCGTAGCATCTGAAGGATTTTCTGAGTCTGTTGTTTCCTGTGTACTCTCTTCCGTAGAATCCGAAATGGGTTCTACACCAGTATCTTCCGCCTGCATCTTTCCTTCTTTTCTGTATTTTTCTATAATATCCCGTACTTCATCATTTAACGGAAGGGTTACTGTAAGGGTCTGCGGCGTATATCCTCTGTAAGCATCCTCCGCAGGCAGTGCATAAGCCAGCATTCCTTCTGAATCTGTAAAAGAACCAGTTTTAAAAATCTTTCTGAAAGCTTCATCATCTTTCCAGGTGTAATAGATCCTGCCGTTATAATCCGGATATGCCTGAATGGTCATGGAAACCTCTACCTGGGAATCTTCATTTAATATTTTCTCTGTCAAAGCATCATCATACAGGGTAATATGTCCATAATAGAGATCTTCCCCGTCTATCTTATTCAAAGTTGCAAGTGCATCTTCTCCATTCACTGTCGCATGGTCACGGCAGCTGAGCGTATAATTCTCCACCGCCCCGGAAGGATCTCCAAGAAAGCTGAAACCGCTGCCATCAAAATACGCTTCTGTAACAGACAGCATAGACTGGTTCCAATCCCTCTCCTTTGGCGTTATATGATAAGAAGTCACATCTTCCACATTTTCTGCAGTTGAATCAGGTTCTGTGACAACCATTTGAACAGCTTCCTGTTCTGTAACCCCCTGCTGCTCCAGTTCTTTGTAAAGCCATCCAAGTTTTGTTGCAAGTACGCCGGTGCTGACGCCTAATACAGCAGCCACAGGAAGAAGAATCCGGATTATTTTTTTCTTATTCCCTGAATTTTTTGATCTTCCTTTATCTGATTTTACAATTAGATTCTTCGTGCTGCTCATTCTCTCATCTGGAGAATCCAAAATTCCCTTCAGAACATCTTCCATAGCTTTATCAATATTGTCCGGTATCACAGTTTCTTCTTTTAAAATTTTTCTGATTTCTTTTTCATCCATAGTCTTCACCTCCTGATCACCTTTTTTAATTTTGCTCTTGCCCGGGAAAGTTTGGTTGATACGGTGTTGCTGTTCATTTCAAGAAGATTACCAATTTCCTTTACAGAAAATTCATCAAAATAATAGAGTTCCACGATTTTCCGGCTTTCTTCATCCAGACATAAAAGCAATTGTTTCCATTCGCAAAGGTCCAGATCTTCACAATGTACACCTTCTGAGAAATTATCCAGTTCCGTGTCATGGTTCTTTTGACGGAGAATGTCTTTGCATTCATTTATCAGAATCCGCATCAGCCAGGTTTTAAAATATTTCACTTCCCTTAATCCCTGTATCTTTTCATAACAGGACAGGATCGTATTTTGCAGTGCATCTGCAATGTCCTGTTCGTTCCGAAGATAAACCCAGGCAGCTTTATACATGCTCTGCTTATTTATCCGGATCAGCTGAACGAACGCTTCTTTATCTCCATTTTTAGCAGCTGTTACCAAAGCCTCCATTTTATTCCCCCTTTTTGTTTTTATAACTATTAGACTTAAAATATGGGAATTTGCTTTCAAAAATTTTTTATTTTTACAAAACAAGACACAGGCAATCGAAACTTGACTGTCTGTGTCCTTTTTATATCTGACTATCATTCTTAAATGTTATTTTGTACAGCAGTTCAACCCTTTCGTTTACATCTGCCTTCCCTGATATTGCACTGTCAATACAAATACTTTTTTCTTGTTTTCATCAACTTTAAAAATAGCAATATAATTGTCAATGATCAGCTGTTTATATTCTTTTCCGGCATAGCGGCCTACCAGACGGTCCTGGTGCGATTTTGGAAACAGTTCCAGCTTTTTTATTGCCTGCCAAATCCGATCCGTCTGTTCTTTTGCAGTTTCAGGTGACAATCTTTCAAGTGCAATATAAGCATAAATATCATGAATATCCCGGTACGCTCTTGGATACAGCATTACCTCATATTTATCCATAATATTTCTTGTTGAGCTGTTCCATTGCACTTTCTAATGAAATCGGCTCTGCTCCTTCTGTTACTTCCTGTTCTGCTTCATAAATTGCCTGATCGATCTTGTTTGTCTGGGCAAAACGTTCATACAACTCTGAACTCATTACAACTAAGTCACTATATCCATTTTTCGTAATAAATATTGGTTCCTGCTTTTTATGTGCCAGTTCCGATATTTCACTGGTTTTTCTTAAATCTCTAATCGGCATAATTGTTGGCATAATGAACACCTCTCTTTCTTGTGCTATAATTGTATCATAATTGTGAGTCGGTGTAAATTCTTATTCTAGATTTTTTGAAAATTATGTATGAACTTCCAGAAATTTTCCGCCTAAAACTCGCACCACAGCCGCAGCTGTGGTGCATTCTTGTCTATTATTTTTTATAACCTTACGACAACTAAAATCTATTCTTAGATCTCGAAATTTTAATTTTTCCGTTTTAGTATTCTGAATCTGAAAAGACTTTACACCTATGCCTAAACATGACACAATCCAGTCAATCATGTTCTCTTCATGATCCTCAAATGTCAAAATCAACATTTTCCCAATATGCTTCACCTTGCAAACGTTTATATCTAATTTCTAATTCAAATGCGCTATACGTGCCATAACTTCTTCCATTGTAATCTGTCTCACAGTTTTAATCCTGCCATCATCTTCCCGTTTCACTATCAGATATATCTTATTATCTTTTGCCTCCTTGCTTCCATTCTGGTAAAAACTTCCATCCTCGTCCATTAGTAAATGAACTTCTTTTCCATGCCACATCCAGCTACCTGTCGCAGAATCGAGGTCTATGCCATTCTGCTTATATTCCTGAATCTTTATTTCTGAATTAAGATTATCTCCTACTACACAGGTACCCTCTGCTGTTTCCACTGCATTTTCAACTGTATCCTTCTGTTCCGCATAATTTGACACCACATCTTCTGTCACTACTGCTGTTTCCGTCGCTGACCCATCATTGGCTTCCGTTACTGTTTCCTCATCGTAAGCAAACATATGAATACTACTTCCCGTTTCTGTATCCACAGCTTCTTGTACATAAGATGATTCTTTTCCAGCCGCTGCTTCCAACGCTTCCATTTCCTTTGTCCGCTGGTCATATTCTTCCTGTGTAGCAATCCGAACGCCCGTTAATCTGTAATCGTCTTCCCTTACCGTATAGACATCAATTTCACCTTCCGGCATCTGGATCGACTTATAAGTATCCTCAAGCTGTCGGTCAATCAGCCATCTTACGGTTTTCCCCTGATAATACAGTGTATCACTGTCTGCATCATAAGTAACACCGTAGCATTCAAGATAAGCAAGTTCATTACGCATTTCTTCCTTATGCCAGTCGGATAATTTTTCCTTTTCTTCCTCTGTCAGATTGGAAGATGAAGAATCTTCGGAGATAAATACCTTTCCTCCCATATCATATCCGTAAGTCATTGCCTGCACACTGTAGCCGCATACTGCCACAGATAAGGTAGTTCCCATTAATAAAGCTGCAATTTTTCTTTTCATTGTACATCCAACTCCTTTACATTTTTTATTATGTCCATACCATACCATTGAATTTTGTAATGTAATTGGAGTTTATATGTGATTCGTGTGTGATTTATAGAGAAAAGGAAAAACAAACCCCATCACATGTATTACCCATACGATAGCTTGCTCCATGCTGGTCCAAGATCATTTTTACAATATAAAGACCCAATCCGCTTCCACCGGTCTGGCGGTTACGGGACTGTTCCACACGATAAAATGCTTCAAACAAATGGACTAATGCTTCTTCCGGAATAAACACCCCGGTATTTTCAATCTGGCAATATACCGTCTCGGTATCTGTTCCCGGTTTCAGCAAAACTCTGATATGATTTCCTTTTTCTTCCGGCGTATAACGGATGGCATTAAGCAGAAGGTTAGAAAAAACTTTGTCCATCATCACCGGATTCACATCTGCATACAAATGTTCTGGGATCTCCACTTGCAGTTCCAGTTTTTTATTTTCTATCAGTTCAGCCATATCAGCAATCTGCAAGCGGAGCTGTTCTGCTATATCGGTCTTTTGTGTAATAAATTTGTTATTCTCGATCCGTGAAACAGTCAGAAGTTCCTTTACCATGTCTTCCATTTTTTCTGTGGTTTCCAGTGACCGCTGCAAATAGTAATTTCTGTCCCTGTATTCCCCTACTCCCTGCAGCATTCCGGACAAGTGCCCTTTCAATATTGTAATCGGTGTTTTCAGTTCATGGGACACTGCTGAAAAAAATGCAATTCTCTTTTTCTCTATCTTGCGTTCCATTTCGATATCTGACTTAAGCTTTTCATTTGCACTCTTCAGTTCTTCCAATGCTCGTGAGAGGTTTTTGGAAAGCTCATTCAAGCTTTCCCCTAATACTCCTACTTCATCTGTTCTTTTCCCCTGATAGGAACTGTCAAAATCAAGCGCAGCCATATTTTGAGCCAGTTGACTTAACCTAACGATTGGAAATGTCAAATAAAGGGATGCCCCCAGTGCAAACAATATGGAAACTACAATAGCGATTCCAAGGATATACGGCAGTATCTGATATAATATTTCAAGAGCCTGATTGACGGGCTGCATTCCCCCAGAAACAATCATTGTATATGTTTCTCCACCCACTTTAACGCTGTACCGTTTCACTGCTGAATTATCTCCGACTTCTGCAATTCCATCAGCCTGTTGGACGACATCCTCTGTTACGACGTCCGCCTGGCCGATTACTCCCTCTTCATAGGCCGCATTTTCTTCCTGTACGATAGTGGTTTGCTCTGCGCTATTTTCGTGTGTCAATATCATATCACCCATATAACCCTGCTCTACCACACCATTATCCAATACATCTTCTGTCACGGCTGTACTCTCAGCCGGCCATATCCTATTTCCCTGTTCATCCAAAATCACGACTGAAACTTTCGAACCTGCTTCAAACAATTCAATGGCATAAGAAGCTTCATTAATCGTTTCATAAGAATGAATGGTTTCAATCATTTCCTGTGAAACCGAATCAATATCCTTCTGTAGCTGTTTACTATAATAGGTTGGAAGGAATCCTACAATTACCGCATATGTAATTCCACTGGATACTGCCAGTACTACAGCAATCAGTGTGCAAATTTTTATGGTCAGACTGTTTTTAATTCTCTTTATCAATCCGGTATCCCACCCCTCTTATTGTACTAATCAGATTTACTCCCAGCTTTTTGCGGATATTCTTAATATGTGTATCCACAATTCGCTCTTCCCCATAATAATCTTCTCCCCATACCATATTTAGAAGTTTCTGGCGTGTCAAAACGATTCCTTTGTTAATCAGCAGAACATATAGCATTTCAAATTCTTTCTGTGTTAATTCAACCTCTATCTGTTCTCCCTTTTCTGCTTTACAAATATAAACATGATGCCCCTTCACATCCACGCTTAACGTTTTATAAGAAATCACCTGCAATTCATCTTCTCTTTGTGTCCTTCTCAAGATTGCTGCAATTTTTCTCAATAAAATGGGTATAGAAAACGGCTTGGTGACATAATCATCTGCATTCATATCAAAGCCTTTGATCTGATACGCTTCTTCATCTAATGCCGTAAGCATGATAATTGGTACATTCGATTCTCTACGGATTAATTCACATACTCCAAAACCGTCTATCTTTGGCATCATAACATCCAACAGCACAAGATCAAACTCGCCATTGTGAAATTTTGTAATCCCATCCACACCATCATACGCCAGTGTAACTGCATATCCTTGATCTATCAAATAGTTTTCTAATATTTTCTGAATGTCATCCTCATCTTCAACAACCAATATTCGATACATAAAATCACTCCCCACAATTTCTTTTTAATATTTCCTGTAATTATACATTAGATATATGGAGTTACGATGGAGTTAATAAAAAATATAGAATTATTTTCACACATAAAATCTATATCATTATAATAAAACCATTTTCTTTTCATGGCAATGCGTTTTAATCATTCCGATGTTACAACATAATTGGCTAAGTAATCGGAACACTACTCCAAGATTGATAGTGGTAGTGGTCTTTCCTCCACCTTCCTGCAGACATTCTGGCTTCACACTGCCATTTTTAAAATCATAAATTTTGTTAACGTGTTTTCGTGTATCTCTGTCAATTCCAAGACAATATACCAATGCTTCATGATATACGTCTTTCCATCTGCATTTAGGCAGATATTCCAAATAGAATTCCTTATGTTCTTTGCTCATAAAAGTTATTGTGCGAGCATCCTCGCCAGCTGCGCCTATCGCTGTACTTGCCATATTGATTTCCTCCTTATGCAATTAGTTTTTAAGTTTATAATTTGATTTTTGAAAATTATGGCGATCTGATGAAACCGCTGATAATTTGAGTAACTTCGCTGAAGATTGCAAGCCTTTGCTTTTACTCAGTTTTTCCTTACTCAATACTCAATTTTAGAAGATTCTTAGTGATTTCCAGCGATGCTTGGCGGTATTTAGGATTTTTTTAGAAAAATATAGAAAAAAACCCCGAAAACCTTATAATCACTGTGAAACGTAGTGTTTATAAGGCTTTCAGGGCCTTTAAATACTCAAATTCAGACTTATTAAAAAATAGAATGAAAACTTAAGTTAATGGATTATTTACCCATCTGTTTTGCAACTTCCTCAGCAAAGTTTTCTTCTTTCTTCTCAATTCCGTCTCCGGTCTCGTAACGAACGAAGCCTTTGATTGTGATCTTAGCGCCGTTTTCTTTAGCAACCTGTGCTACGTAGTTTCCAACGGACTGTTTTCCGTCTTCTGCTTTTACGTAAATCTGGTCAAGAAGGCAGATCTCTTTAAGCTCTTTCTTGATACGTCCTGTGATCATTCCCTGAATAACCTTCTCCGGTTTCTGGGATTCCTTAGGATCGTTCTGGATCTGAGCCATAAGGATTTCTTTCTCATGCTCGATATACTCAGCGCTTACTTCGCTGTCGCTTGTGTAAAGAGGTTTCAGAGCTGCAACCTGCATTGCAACGTTCTTAGCCATCTCTTTAACAGCGTCGTTTACAACATCTGTCTCAACGTCAACCAGAACACCGATTTTTCCACCCATATGTGTGTAGGAAGCAACGAAACCGTTCTCCTCTTTCATCTGAGCGAATCTACGGATATTCATGTTCTCACCGATAACTGCAATCTGAGCTGCAAGAGCTTCTTTTACAGTCTTAGTGGTATCAAGTGCCCATGCCTCTGCAAGGAAAGCATCAATATCAGCTGCTGTAGTTGTCAGAGCCTGAGCTGCAACATCTGCAACATACTGCTGGAATTTCTCGTTCTTAGCAACGAAGTCTGTCTCGGAGTTAACCTCAACAACAACTGCGTTCTTAGCATCGTCAGCAACAAGTGTCTTGCAAAGACCCTCTGCCGCAACACGGTTTGCTTTCTTCTGAGCGGTAGCAAGACCTTTCTCGCGAAGGAACTCTACTGCTTTATCCATATCGCCTTCTGTAGCTGTAAGAGCTTTCTTACAGTCCATCATACCAGCGCCGGTCATCTCTCTTAACTCTTTTACCTGTGCTGCTGTAATAGCCATTTTCATTTCCTCCTGATTGATAGTGTGTTGTAAGGACCTGTCCGTCAGCTGTGGATATGCCTATGCAGGCATAGCTCATTCACAACTGACGTCCAGAATTTTTACAAATTATTCCTCTGTAGCGAACTCTTCAGACTCAGCCTGGATTTCTCCCTCAGCGTCTGTCTGTCCCTGGTTTGCTTCGATAACTGCGTCAGCCATCTTGGAAACGATCAGTTTTACAGCACGGATAGCGTCATCGTTACCCGGGATTACGTAATCCAGTTCTTCTGGGTCACAGTTAGTATCGCAGATTCCGATAAGCGGAATTCCCAGTGTATGAGCTTCCTGAATGCAGATCTTTTCCTTCTTAGGATCTACTACGAAGATAGCATCTGGAAGTCTCTTCATTTCTTTGATACCGCCAAGGTTCTTCTGAAGTTTATCTAATTCTTTTCTTAAAGCGATAACTTCTTTCTTAGGCAGAACATCGAATGTTCCATCAGACTCCATGGTCTCGATTTCTTTCAGTTTCGCAATACGGCTCTGGATAGTCTTGAAGTTGGTAAGCATACCGCCTAACCATCTCTCATTTACATAGAACTGTCCGCAACGCTCAGCCTCTGTCTTGATAGCGTCCTGAGCCTGTTTCTTAGTACCAACGAAAAGGATATTTCCGCCGTTAGCTACGATATCAGCGATTGCATTATAAGCATCGTCAACCATTCCTACAGACTGCTGTAAGTCGATAATGTAGATACCATTTCTCTCTGTGTAGATGTATGGAGCCATTTTAGGGTTCCATCTTCTTGTCTGATGTCCGAAATGAACACCTGCCTCTAAAAGCTGTTTCATTGAAATAACGCTCATGTCTTTTTCTCCTTTTGGTTAAATTCTTCCGCATGGATCCTTTTCCTCTCGGACCCAGCCTCACACCGCAGGGCACCATCCTGGGAATCTCCATGCGTGTTTGATGGTTTACAACTTTTGCATTATAACATGACAAAACCCTCCGTGTAAAGAGGGTTTTTGCAAATTTTTCCGCTATTTTTAGGCTTTTCAACGTTTTAACAAATTCATTCCCCCGTTCTCCCAACAGGGTTCTTTCATTTCTGCAAAAGCATTTCAGATAAGCTATTTCCCCAGTCTGAGCGCCGCCAGTTCACCAGGTGTCAGCTCTCGTGCCTGGCCTTTTGGCAGATCATCTGGCAAAGTCAGCGAGCCCATAGAAATCCGTTTCAAGTAGATTACTTTCTTTCCAACCGCTTCCATCATTCTCTTCACCTGATGAAAACGTCCTTCCTGAATAGTCAGAAGGATTTCCGAGCGCCAGGAACTCTTTTCCACGTCTGCTTTATATTCCTCATTATTTGCTTTGGCCGTCATTGTTTCAGAGTCACCTTTAACATTTTTTCCTTCGCAATCTTTACCACTGGCAACTCCCTGCTCTGGGTTTTCTTCCCAACTCTTAAGAATCTCCAGCTTTCCCGGCAATGTCAGCTCCTGATCTCCAATATCCACACCTACCCGGATCTTCTCTATATCCTCCGGCACTACTTTGCCTTCCGTCACAGCGAAATAAGTTTTATCCACATGTTTCTTCGGAGAAAGCAGCTGGTGGGCCAGCTGGCCGTCATCTGTAATAAGAAGCAAGCCTTCTGTATCCTTATCCAGACGTCCTACAGGAAAAAGATTCCGCCTGCCATCCTTTGGCACCAGTTCCAGAACCGTCTTTTCCCTGATGTCCTCCGTGGCGCTTACATACCCGGCAGGCTTGTGCAAAAGATAATACACAAATTCTGCCCGAGCGCCCAGGCGCTCTCCGCCAAATTCCACCACGTCCCTCTCCGGGTCTACCTTCAGCTCTGGCTTTTTCGCCGTCTCACCATTTACCTGAACCATTCCCTTCTGGATCAGCTTCTTCACTTCTGTCCTCGTGCCAGCTCCGGAATCTGCCAGAAATTTATCCAGTCTCACTGCTTTTCCCATTTATACTACCTTACCTTCTACTTTATTCCTCGTCCAAAACCTCAAAGGACAATGCCCGCTGAGAATCTTCCTTCATAAATTCCGGAACATCCTTCGCCATGATAGACCAGGCCACCTCTGTTTCCATGCCGTCGATCACAACCTTCAGGCTGGCCCAGCCGTCCAGTTCCTGTTTTTCCCAGAACGGTACCATCTGATAACATCTCAAGGCTTTTTTCAGCTCACTCAGCTGCTCCGGCTTATTGTAAATAATCGGGGAAGAAACTTCATTCTGATTCTCATTCATATAATATTGAACTTCCACAGAACTTAAGTTCACATCATCCATAGAAATAGGATACCCTGTTTCCTTCAAAATTTCAACTGTCCTTTTGAACTGTGGGAATACATAGAAGCATGGAGAAAAAGAATAATCTCCTGTTTTGCCCACTACCATGTCGTCCGTACCTTCCACAGATGGTACATCAGAATAGCCAATGGTCAGGCTTGCGCAAGGTTCCCCTGTCAGCACCTCTGGATCAGCCTCCTCCACATCCTGCCGGAAAGCATCCACCAGCAGCTGTTTCTTCGCCTTATTATCCTGGAAAAGGAAAATTGACTGTCCGGTTATAAAATCACATCTTACCTCATCCACATATTTGTCATCCAGATTCAGAATGGAATAACGCTCAGCCTTCAGGGGTCCCTCAGCCATGCCCTCTTTCCACAAATTCTTTATGTCATCCAGGCTTACCATATAGTAACGATAGATGGCACTTCCTGATTTCAGGTCATACCGTACCTTAAGTCCTAATGTATTTCTAGAAGGATCCCACAGATTGCTGAACCACAATGCTGTGCTGTTTCCTATAATTTCTTTACATGTCTCCTTGCTCTCTTTTGCAATTTCTTTTATACTGTCAAAAAGATTCTGGTCAATTCCCAGATCATTTCCCGTCGAATCCCCATTCAAATAATATCCGGAATCCAGCATGGCAACAGTACCATCTTCATTTACTTTCACATTATAAGTAGTTTCCTTTTCGGTATCCACAGATCCGATTGCGATATTTTCAATCTTGTCATAGGAAGGAACATATTCGTCATATCCTGTCAGGTCAAAAAAGAACACACACGCCACAAGTGCTACACATGCCCCATTTATCACAAGCTGGATCTTATGGGAAAAGAATCTCCGGAAATCCCTGTAATAAATAATTTCCATAATACCGCCAGCAAGAAGGGTTCCAAGAATCAATCCAAAAATCCACCAGATCGTTCTGGAACTGTCACTTGACAGCATATAGAAAATAAATCCAATTCCAAGGCCTCCAGGTACCACGATCAGAAATTTTACTACAGTACCGATCCATGGAAAAACAAAAGCCATCCCTGTTCTCTCTGATCTTCTATGTACAAAGGCGTAATATCCAAGACCTCCCAATGCCGCAGTTACCAGAATCACTGCAATCAGTATTCCGCCGTAATTTCCCTCTGCATATTTTTTCACGAAGGTATAAGAAATGGTAAATGGTGAAGCCATCTCTTTCAGCCATTTTACGAAACCATAAGAACTCTCACTGCGTGTATAATAAAATGCCATTTCATATAAATCCAACAGCACAGAAAGCACTGGTCCATAAGCTACAGCAGCCACCAGAAGCAGCGCTCCCATAAGCAGATGCCCTGTAATGCAGATCACCAGCACAACAGAAAAATACATCAGTAAATACAACATCAGATGAAATACCATCATAAGGAACGCCAGTTTCATAAGATGAAGACTGAAAAATCCTCTCATCGCCCCGATACAGATGGCAAAAAATTCCATCACCAGATACGGCACCAAAAAATATAAAAGTGACTGCAAAGTCTTGTACCAGAACATCCTGTTTCGTTTCACAGGAAGACTGTGGTAGAAGTCAATTTTCCGCAGTGAATACAGGTACCAGAACTGGCTGATCCCATTAAACAGTGCCGCAAGCGCTGCAACCGCAAGTCCGGTAATCATGAATCCATTCTGCCACAGATTTACATAAAGGGCATTTATTTCTCTGGCCGTGTATTCCATTCCGAACCAGTTTCCCAGCATGATCAGCTCTGCCACCGGAAAGGCCAGAAGAAATCCAATGGTCACAAAAGCCGGTATCCACACCAGCCCTTTTGATGTTACCTTCATATATCTGCTAGAATAAATTTTTGATTTCATAGCCTGCCACCTCCGTCTCGCTGATAAAAATTTCCTCCAGGGTCAGAGGAAGCACCTCCATGAAAAGAGGATTTTTCGCCTGGATTTTCTCCATGATCTCACTTCTGGTTCCCCGGGCCGTTATCATAAGAAGAGAACCCTGATGCTGCACCTTCAAAACCTGAAGTTCCTTTTCCAGTTCTTTTTCCTGCTGTCTTCCACTAAGCACACACTGGATCTTGTGAATGTGAAATTTCATGTCTTCCAGATCTTTGGAAAGAAGAATCCCCCCTTTATGCAAAAGTCCGACATGATCGCAAATATCTTCCAGTTCGCGCAGATTGTGAGACGCGATCACAGGCGTAAATTCCCGGTTCATGATCTCCGCTGCAAACAGGCTCTTTACTGCCTGACGCATTACCGGATCAAGTCCATCAAAGGTCTCATCGCAAAACAGATATTTCGTTGCCGCGCACACACCGATGATTACCAGAACCTGTTTTTTCATACCTTTGGAAAAAGTTGCAATTCTGCGATTTTCTTCCAGATGGAATTGTTCCATCAGTTCATGAAAAAACCTGGTTCGAAACTGAGGATAGAAGTTCCGGTAAAAGCGCACCAGATCCATTGCTGTATAATTTGCCGGAAAATAACTGTCATCTGAGATATAGAAAAACAGTTTCTTTGCTTCTTCATTTTCATACACTGGCATACCGTCAATCTGGATTTCCCCTTCATCTGGCTTTATAATTCCAGCCATCATCCGAAGCAGGGTGCTTTTCCCGGCGCCGTTACTGCCCACAAGACCAAACACTTCCCGCACCCCAACATCCAGAGTTGCTTTATTGACCGCTTTGACAGTGCCAAACGCCTTACTGCATTCTTTGACTTCTATCATGGCTTCTCCTCCTTGTAACACTCCCTAATAATGTAGATCAGCTCTTCCGCTTCCATTCCCATAGCCTTTCCCTTCCGGATCAGGGTTTTCAGTTCTTTTATATAGGAAGCTTTGCTAAGTTTACGCACTTCTTCACTGTCTGCGATAAAGTTTCCTGTTCCTTTAACCGGGTAGATCAGTCCCTCCTGTTCCAGCTGCATGTAAGCACGCTGGATGGTGTTTGGGTTGATCGATAATTCCATGGCCAGCTGCCGCACAGAGGGCATTCTGGAGCCTGGCTCCAGTACTCCCATCAGGATCAGATTCCGAAATTTCTCCTCCACCTGCTCGTACAGTGGCCTTCTGTCCTGATAATCCAAAACGATCATAGACATGCTTCCTCCTTTCTAAGTGTATTAATACATTTAATACACTTAAGATAGCATATGTGTACTTTAAATTCAAGACGGGAAATTCTTAAATGTTTATAAAGTGGAATGCGCCAACAAAAAACCTTCTCACAATCTCCCCTGTTTTTCCAGGATTTTGTAAGAAGGTCTTCTATTTTTCTTAATATATTTCTGATTATGCTTTATATCAGCCTCGTACATCCTCGTTTCTGATAATTCTTATAGCATCTCCAGATACCATAAGTTCCTGCAAAAACAAGAAACAGATTCAGTGCAATTACGGATGTGGCTCCTGTATGATCCAGCATGTACAGCATCACATCACTGACCAGCAGGCTCCAGATATTTGCCCCCATATGAAGAAATACACTGGCAAACAGATTTCCTCTCCATTCCAGGATCAATGCGAAAAGCAATCCCATAATAGTTGCATACACTCCCTGGAGCAGATTCATATGGTAAATTCCAAATGTCAGTCCTGAAAACAGTGCAGCTGTGATCACGCGCATATTATCTCTCATACGAAGAAATACCAGCCAGCGGAAAATAACCTCTTCTGCAAAAGGTGCTGCAATCCCCATCCAGAAAATCAGACTCCAGATACTTTTCCCCTCGGAAATCAAGGACTGAGTTTCCTGATAAGCTTCCGGATTCAAATATTGCTGAAAAAGCCCTACCAGAATGTTTCCATATTGACCAAGAAATGCGCCAATTATAAGAAACCCCAGAATTTCAGGAACAGGAAGGTGACGATCAGCTGCAGGATATAATATCCCGGTTTCTTTTCTTCTTGAAAAATCGCCCCGATACAACAATATGCAGGGAACTGCAGCCAAAATCCCTGTCAGACCAGTCAGCATAAGCACATGCTGGTAATATGCACTCATATCTGCGCCAGTCCGCTGCACCAGAAAATACAGTCCCAGATAGGAGACAAGCTGGGAAAGCACAAAATGGATTCCCACCGGATACAGACACTTCCATGCCAAAACCGGCATTTTCTGTTTTCTTCTGGGGCTCAGGCGAAAAAATCCAGTATTTCCTCTGCCGAATTCACAATTTTAAAGGGATGGGCATTTTTCAGTTCTTCTTCGGTTCCGTAACCATAGGAAACTGCGATGCATTCCAATCCTGCTCGTCTAGCACCCAATACATCATGCTCTTTATCTCCCACCATGATCACCTGGTCCCGGTGTTCAGAAAGTCTCAGACGCTTCAGCGCTTCCTCGATCACCTCTGTCTTATTGGTTCGTCTACCCTCAGGCTCACTTCCAACCATCTCGTCAAAATAAGAATCAATATGGAAATATTCCGCAACGATCTTCACGAAATTCTCTGGTTTGGAAGACGCAATGGCAAGCTTGTATCCTCTTTGTTTCAGTCCGGATAACATTTCCGGAATGCCAGGATACAGTTCATTCTCATAAATCCCCACTGGTGCGTATCGTTCTCTGTAAATCTCAACTGCCTTTCTTGCTGTTTCTTCGTCAATTCCCGCATATTCCTGAAACTGCTCCAAAAGGGGCGGTCCCACAAAAATGCGCAGCTTCTGAAGATCTGGTTCTGGTTTTCCTACCTTCTCCAGAGCATATTGTACGGATTTGGTGATTCCCTCCCCGGAATCGGTGAGAGTTCCGTCCAGATCAAATAAAATAGCTTTGTACATCTGTGTTTTGCCTCCTGTACCGTCATGTAATTTTTGTCGTTGATTTTTCAAGTCTTTCGCTATATGGGTGTTAATTATAACATCATTTCTTTATAACGTCCAGATGGCAAAATCTTAGTTGAGGGTTACCATTCACTCCGTGTTACTGTTCACTCCGTTCACAGTAACGCGCTTCGCGATGCACAGAAATCATGCATTCGCATGATTTCGCGCCGCAATTCTCGGGTTTTCTGTGAACTTTGTTCACAAAAAACGCCTCGCGGAACGTTACCAATGAACAGTAACCACTCCGTGACCAGTAACAGTTGATGCACACTTTCAAAACTCCCATATAGGCATATGCACAATTCTTCTCCCATCTATTACAGCAATCACTTTCACAGTATTTTCCTTCGCTGTAATCGGCTGGTCAAATATAAGGGTATCCCCCTCCTGGTGCCAGAAAATCTCATCACCATTTAAGTTCAAAGACAGAATTGTAACATCCTGCTCACCGGTAGTTCTTATAACTTGTATTTCAGGATATTCATTTACAGGGACTGTTTCTTCGTGTACAAAACGTATTGTGCTATTTTTATTATCATTTATGTTATTGTTTTTATTTGTGTTTTCATTTTTTTCTCTATTTTCATCATTTTTGTTATAGAATCCAAGTCCATGAGATATCTTTGTCATTCCTACTGCTGTAAAAACCGTGCCGGCTCCTGTGAGCTTCAAATGCTCACTGGTATTTTCTTTTTTAGGACTTTCCGTAATTTTTGCTTTGGACCTATCTGCTTTTTTCCGATCAGTATTCTTTGTTTCTCTGGCAGTAATCCTGCTTTCACTTATATTTTCATCTGCTGCGGTATCTTCTGACTTTTCTTCTTTGCTTTTTGAGCTATCCTTCTTTACACGGGGAGTGTTTTTTGTAGTATTGCTTTTAGACTCAGTTCCATTGGCACTGTTGTCTGCATTTATATTCGTTTTCTCATTCTCTGCGTTTTTGTTTGCCGATGAGGCTGCCGTGACACTGTTTTCTTTCTTGTTTTCTTTTGGTCTTCTCTCAGAACCCGCAGCTTGAGGTTTTTCCCAGCCCTCTTTATCACCTGTGTTGTCACCGTTCTCAGTTTTCGACAAGCCAGCTCCCGCGTTGCTATTACTGTTATTGTTATTATTGTTATTATTGTTGTTACTGTTATTATTGTTGTTACTGTTATTATTCCCGCTGTTGTTATCGTTACTGCCGCCGCTATTGTGACTGTTATTATTACCGTCATTTTCTATGTCATTACTGCTATTACCGCTATTCGCGCTGTCATTATTGCTGTTGTTATTACTTTCATTACCATTACTGCCCCCATTTTCTTTCTGCTCTGGCTCCGTAGTTTCCTGATTTCCTTCAGCCTCCTCCCAATTATCAAATATACCTTCATCAGCACCAATATCGATATCAAATCCTCCAAATTCTCCACCATAAGTGTAAAGTATACCAACTTTGGTAATAAGTAAAATCACTGTCACCATCAGATAAATTCCAGGTTTCCGAAAGTTATTCCAGATGCTGTGTGAATATATACCTTTTCGATTTGAATTTTTCGCAATTTTTCTCCTTATGCTTCTCCATCTTTTCATTTTCCCTCACCTGTTTCACTTTCCATCTGTTTTTCCCAGATTTCAACGCTCTTACAATCCGTCCCATCTGCCTTACTGCTTCTGTATAAAACATAAAGTCTCCTGCTGGAATTCTTCTGACCTCTTCGCAAAAGGAACAGTCCATATTTCCCATACCCTTCTGCAAATTCCGGCGCATACAACAGCAGCTGCTCATAATACACGGCTGCCCGTTCCCACTCTTTCTGAAGTTCCGCATTTACCGCCAATAATAAAAGCAATTTTCTCTGCTCTTCATCTTTCGTATATTCTTTTTGCAGTTTTTGCAAAGCACTTTCTGCATGCTCGCATTTTTTAAGAAGAAATTTATCTGCTTCTTTGTCTGTACTTTTTTTATCCGCTTCTGCTGCAAATTTCTTTGACAACGAAGAAGACTCATTTTCCTCTATCTCGTAATATCCTTTCGTTACTTCTGCCAATGCACTTTCGAAAGCTGCCTGCTGCTCTGATCCTGCAAGAAATACACCTGCAGCCAGCAAAATCCCCGTAGTTCCAATCACCACCGCTGCATTTTTTCTGGCAAGCCCTTTTCTTTTTCCTATACCAGAAAGCATTTTTCTTGCCTGTGCCGCATTTTCAAATCGTCTTTTCCCCTGAGGCCGGGTACATTTATAGAGAAACAAAGCAAATCCCGGAACTTTCCACAAAACAGATAACCAGTTTTTTCCTGCCAGCGCCTGTAATGTTTTTCCCAAAGCATAAAGATCACTGGAGCTGTTTACTTTTCCCTCATATTGTTCTGGAGCTGCAAAGCCTTCTGTTCCCATACAGATCCGCTGATTTTCTCCAAATCCAAACACCGCGCTCCCAAAATCCACCAGATACAATTTGCCCGAATCTGAAAGCATAAGATTATCCGGTTTCAAGTCCCCATAATATACCGGCGGCTTTTGCCCATGAAGATATTCCAGAACTGCAAGCACAGTGTCTCCGTAGGAAAGAAGCTCATCCGCTGCAAAAACATGTCCCTCCTTTAACATCTGTCCAAGGGACTTTCCACGAATATATTCCATGATCAGATAACAGTGATTTCCATTTTCCACATAATCTACCATCCGTGGAATGGATGGATGTTCCAGAAGCCGCAGCAGTCTGGCTTCACGCTTTTTCTCAAGGGGAAGTTCTTTTACTGCCCAGTAATTTCCAAGCTCCATATCCCTGGCAAGGTACAAATGCCCCTCCCCGCCTGCGCCCACCTGCTCCAGGATACAGTAACGCATTTTCAAGATCATACCTGTAAGATTGATGATAATCACCTCTTTTTCATAAAAACATGTAACTATTTTCAATAACAAAAATGAGACAAAACACGCTTCAAGGTCTGACGCAAGCACAGGCTTTAGAGCGTGTTTGAAAAAGGCTTTCTGCAAGATGTGCGTCACAATTTGTGGGAGATTTCGCCCGGATGAGGGCGCCGTAGTGGGCTACGGCAACTGAATTCGGGTGAAATCTCCCGCAAAGTGGGGCGTGCAGATTGCGGGAATGATTTTTCAAACAGGCTCTAGCTCGTTGTCTGCATAAATTAAGTGAATACTGTCGGCGATCTCCGGCAAATGATAAATATAAATAAGATAAAAAATTAGTGATTATGAAATGTCCGCTATTCCGAAACGCGATTGAAAAAGCTTCGAATCAGACATTTAAGAATGTAATTAGAATTATAACATTTAAAGTCCACTGTGAAAAGCACTTTATAAAAATTTTATAAGTGCTTTTCACAATCTCAGATTAAATCTGAATCGTCCTTCCCAGTTCTGCGGACGTTCTGTGTGAAATGGAAATAACGGTACGATCCTTTGCCACACGTTTCAATGCGGCCAGAACAGCTTTCTCTGTCTCCGCATCCAGGTTTGCAGTGATTTCATCCAGAAGAAGCATTTGGGGCTCTGCCACTGCAGCCCTGGCGATGGATAACAACTGCCACTGTCCCTGGGAAAAAATCTCCGGGGTGCAATAAGTATCGTAACCATTTTCCAGACTCTCAATCGCCTCTTTTAAACCTGTAAGCTCTGCAACAGCCTTTACCTGACGATCCGAGATCCGGTCATCATATAATGTAATCTGGTCGCGCACCGTTCCAGGTACCATGTGAAAGGTCTGCTCTACATAACCGAAAAGTTTACGTCTGTCTCCTGCTTTCACAGCGGTTGCCAGAATGCCGTGGATCAGCACATGTCCCTGATCAGGTTCATAAAGCCCAAGAAGGAGTTTTAATATAGTACTTTTTCCTGCACCAGTTCGTCCAAGAAGAGTTACCTGGTCGGTATCCATCACCTTGAAATTCAGATTTTCCAGCACCACATGCTCATCATAGCCGAAGGTTACATTCTGGAATTCTACAAACGGCAAACTATTACTGTCAGAAGCTCCCAGTCTGTGCCTTTCTTCCATATCAGCCATCGCTTCCTTTCGGCTAATCTTTTCATTTCTGTTTTCTTCTATTTTTGTTGCCGGATTATTCCAGGTTTTCTCGGTATCTCCATTCTCCTGTGCGCCATTTTCTTTCTCCTCCAGCCCAAAGAATTCATTAATCCTATGGATTCCAGCTACCGCGGACTGGATGGTCTGAATCTCCATTCCAAGACTTTCCACCGGCGAAAAAATCTGTGAAATATAGTTGATCACAGCCACTGCAGTTCCCGCAGACATTCCAAAAAACGTGAGCACCATCTTATTTCCAGATGCTGAAAGCAGCATCACAGCTGCAACCACGACTGTATTTAAAATCAAGATCACCGGTGAATATACTGCATCATAAAAATTGGTTCTCTCCATTGCCTGGTAACTTTCACCGATGTAAGTGTCGTAACGCTCTTCCATATATTTTTCCCTGCCAAGGCAATGGATGGTACGGATATTATGAAGGGTTTCCGGCACATGTCCAGAGGCTCTTCCCACAGCCTTACGGTTTTCGATCTGGGCTGCCAGCATGTTTTTCTGCACATGTCTGGTAAACCAGAAAAGAAATGGCAGTATTACAAGAAGCACCACAGCGAGACCCTTATTTTCAAACCAGATCACCACCAGAATACTGATAATCTTGCAGGCGTCAGCAAACATACTGATGATCCCTGAGGTAAAAAGATTTTCCACAGTATCTACATCACCAACAAAGCGTGAAGCCAGAGTTCCAGGTTCCAGCCCTGTCAGTTTGTCAGAAGTAAGGCATATGAATTTTTCCATAAGGCTGCTTCTAAGTGCATGTGTGATTTTCTGCCCAAATACGGTAAGCAGACCTTCCCTGGCAGATTCCATGAATCCGGTAAGTGCAAGCATTGCAAAATAAAGGAAAATCACCCAGAATGTCACGGCTTTTCCCGTTGTGACTGTATCTACGATTTTTGCCAGGATCAGCGGCGGGATAAGAGCCGTTACCACTGCGCCTGCTACAGCAAAGACAATACCCATAGACAGCCATTTCTGCTGCAGAACTGTTTTCCAGATCACACCTTTTACCTGTCTTTTTTTCGCTTTTGCAATTTTCCCTTTTCCCTTGTTTTCTACCGGAAAAACATTTGCATCTGACCTTCTGCTCTTTTCCAAAATCATATTTTCTTCTGATTTCACGTTGTTCTTATTTCTGTCTGTCTTCACTCTCTGCACCTCCTTCCTCAGTAAATAATTTCTTATACTCCGGTACCTTCACAAGTAATTCTTCATGCGTACCCACCACTGTTTTTCCATCTTCCATCCAGATGATCTGATTCATCTGCGGAAACAGATACAGACGGTGGGAAATCAGCAGCACAATATTCTCTTTCGCCTGTGCTTTCAAATTGGCAAAAATCTGTCTCTCGGTGCTCTTATCCAAAGCCGAAAAAGGATCATCCAGAACCAGAACTGGCTTTTTGTGGCAAAGAGTTCTTGCAAGAGCCAGACGTTTTCCCTGTCCGCCCGAAAGACGTACGCCACCATTTCCTACCAGAGTCTGTAAACCATCATCCATCTCATTTACTTCTTCTGCCATGCAAACCATTTTCAGGAAATCCTCTGTCTTTTTCTGTTCACCCATAAGCACATTGTTTTCCACGCTGTCGTTAAACAGCTCCGGATCATGACCAAGATAGCCTATGATATTCGTCTGCCAGGATTGGGGCATATTCTGAAGCTCTTTGCCATCCACAAGAATCTGACCTTCATATGGATACTCGCACAAAAATACTTTTCCCAAAGTAGACTTTCCGCAGGCCACTGGTCCGGTAATTCCGATTATCTGCCCTTTTTCAGCCTTGAAGGAAATATCCTTCAGAATCTGTTTCCCATCCGGATAAGCAAAATTCAGATGACGGACCTGCAATTGTTTTACGTTCCTGTAACGAATTTCTGACTGGGCTATCTCTAGCTGAGATAGTTCCTTCTGCGACAATGTTTCTTCTGCATGTTTAGCAGACACATTTTCGATCTTTTCCACTTTCCCATTTTCCAGAATTCCAGACACATTTTTCTCACTCTTTGGAATTTCTTCCTGCTTTGTCAAAAGCGGCTTAATACGCTTCCAGGAAACCTGCGCCTTGTGCACCGCATTAAACAGCTTCGCTGCACTGGAAGATTTTACTGACAGCTTCACAAAGCATGCCAGGAAAGTGGTAAAAGATGCAATGTTCCATGTGCTCCAGCCAGTTCCCAGAACATTTTTCTGCCCAAAATACAGGATAAACAGCACACCAGCCATGGAGATGATCCGGTACAGCGGAGGCATGATGGAATTCCAGATATTCGCCTTTATGGCTGACTTTTCGTAGGAAGTAAGATTCTCTTCATATACCTTTCGGCGCTCCTCTTCACATCCAAAAACACGGTATGTAATAGCATTTTCTGCCCGTTCCAGAATAGCTGTACTTAAATATCCTGACTGCTCTTTGTATGCAGCACCAGTTCTCTGGATCATCTTTTTCATCTTCTCCGCCGTCATATAGGAAATCGGCGGAAAGATCATGCAAAGCAGGGCAAGCCTGAAATCATACCACAAAAGCATTCCGGCATAAGCAGCCAGGGCAACTCCTGTATCAAAAATCTCCGTAGTGAATTTGCGCATTCCCTCTACGCAGTCATCCACATCCAGTATTGCCTTGGTCATAATGCTTCCCTCGCCCTCTTCCCGAAGGCTTGCACGACTTTTCCGCACCAGACTGGCGTACAGGATTTCTTTCATTCTTCGATTTACATTGTTGGCAAAACGCCGCACATAAAACCGCTTGATATATCTGGCAGTCTGGACAATTGCAATGGCGGTCACATAGCCCAGTACCAGAACCAGCATATCCGAAAACTGGTCAGCCCCTTTCAGGATATCCACCAGGCAGCCGGTCATTTTCCCCTCAAACCAGGGACCTGCCAGAAGGCCGATATTATAAATCAAACCGGAGATAGTCACTGCCAGAAGCACTTTCCATTCTTTCAGAAAATAGGAAAACACCCTGTCCGGCTGAAAATTTGTATGATGTTTCGCTTTCATCTGACATTTCCTTTCTGCCTTAGAGCGTGTTTGAAAAAGCATAACGATACAAAAAAGGAGCCGCTCACTTCCAGCTTTTCCAGAAAGTGCCGCAGCTCCATACCACAGACTATAGCATATTTCAAACACGCTCTAGCCCCTCATAATCTGCTTATTATTTTATTACATCTTATCCGGTGCCTCGAATCCAAGCAGATCAATACTTGTCTCAAGCACTCTCTTGGTCAGCTGCAGAAGACGGATATAGGATTCCTTCTGCGCCTGATTCTCTTCGCTGAGGATCTTGGTCTCATGATAAAAGCTGTTGAATGCATTGGAAACCTCATAAATATATGCACAGATTTTATGCGGAGCTTTTTCCTCAAATGCACTCTCGATCATGCTTCCAAATCCACTGAGCTGAAGCATCAGGTTTTTCTCACTGCTGTTAGATGCCGGAAGTATCTCACCTGCTTCAAGGTTTCCGCCTGCTTCCACATAACGGTTCAGGATGGATTTGATACGAACGATTGTATAAAGGATGTACGGACCTGTATTTCCCTCGAAAGAGGTGAAGCGGTCTACATCAAAAATATAATCCTTGGTAGCCTGATTGGAAAGATCGCCATATTTAATCGCTGCCAGACCTACAATCTTAGCAGTATCTCTTGCATCTTTATCACGGACACTTCTGTTCTCTACGATCTTTGTGAACATTTCCTCATCAATATCGGCAATCAGGTTCTCAAGGCGCATAACACCGCCCTCTCTTGTTTTGAACGGTTTGCCATCTTTTCCATTCATAGTACCGAAGCCAAGGAAGGAAAGCCTTGTGTCTTCTTTCACAAGACCGGTCTTTCTTGCGCAGCGGAAGACCTGAATAAAATGAAGCTCCTGACGTTTGTCAACAACGTAAAGGATCTCATCTGGCTGGAACAGCTTCATACGCTCTACAATTGTGGCAAGGTCTGTAGTAGTATAAAGAGATGCTCCATCTGATTTCAGAAGCATACATGGCGGGATTTCCTTGGTATCGGTCTCTTCTTTAACGTCTACAACAAGCGCTCCCTGATCCTCATATGCAAAGCCTTTTTCCTTCATCATCTCTACCATGTCCGGAATGTAAGGCTGCGCATCAGACTCTTTTTTCCACAGATCAAAGGATACGTTCAGATTCGCATAGTTTCTCTTAAGGTCTGTAACAGAAACACTCATAATGTGGTTCCAGAGAGCCATGTACCCCGGCTTACCCTGCTGAAGAAGATGAGTTGCCTCCAGTGCTTCCTGACGGTATGCCTCATCCTCCTTGGATTTGCCGCTTGCACATGGATAAATCTCCTCAAGCTCACTGATAGTAAAAGGTGCCTCTGCAGGATATTCACCTGTATAGCTGTCATCAAAATATACAAGCTCCGGCTGTCTGTGCTTCAGCTCTGTAATGATCAGTCCCATCTGAAGTCCCCAGTCACCAAGATGAACATCACCAATCACCTTATGGCCTACGAAACGACCGATTCTCTTAATACTTTCACCAATAATTGCAGAACGGAGATGACCTACATGAAGCGGTTTGGCAACATTCGGTCCGCCGTAATCGATTACGATGGTCTTCGGCTCTTGGGCTGTGTCTGCACCAAGCTTCTCATCCTTCTCCATCTCTTTCAGATAATCTGCAAGAAACTCTTCACTGACTTTCAGATTGATAAATCCGGGCTTTACCATTTCTTTCATGGAAAATACTTTGGAATCTGTCAGATTGCCCACTACGTCATCTGCAATCATAAATGGTGCTTTCTTATATGCCTTGGCTCCAGCCATGGCACCATTGCACTGGTATTCGCAAAGGTCAGGACGATTGGAAACGCCTACTTTACCGTAGGATGAATCGTATCCTGCTTTTTCAAATGCAGCAGAAAGCTCTTCTGCCATGTAGTCTGTAAGTTTTTTCATAAATCCTCCTAAATTTCCTTCTCAGAGAGAATACTTCTATTTTCTTCTGAATTCATTCCGAAATTATAAATTCTATTTCGGAATCTTTTCTAAAAAAATCAATTCTTTTCAATTACTTTCTATAGGTAACAGCTATTTCTTAGCTTCTATGCAGTCACTTTCTTAGAACATGCAATTGCGAGAGAACCATATCCAATATGGCATGCCACACTAAGCGACAGCGGATCCATATGAATTTCCATGCCGGGAAAGGTTTCCTGCATCTCCTTCTTCCACTCTTCTGCCTCTTCCGGATTACCTGTGTAAGCTGCCTGAAGACACATTTCTCCATTCTGGACAAACGGTGCAAAGCGTCCCTCAAGATCTGCCTTCATAGCCTTTAGCATAGTACGTCTGGCCTGCTTCTTGCCTCTTACCTTGGCAAATGCATCCAGCTTCTCACCCTGGATCTGCAGTACCGGCTTCAGATTCAAAACGGTACCGATTGCAGCTGCAGCAGGTGTGATCCTGCCGCCCTTTTTCAGATATTTCAGGGTTTCCAAAGTAATATAAATACTGGAATTAAATTTCTCTTCTTCCAGGATCTTCTTAATTTCAGCTCCGCTCTTACCGGCATCACGAAGGGCAATCGCGTCCTCCACAGACTGACGCTGAGTTACGGAAATTCTCTGATTATCTACCACGTGCACCCTGCCCTCATACTCCTGAGCAAGTCCCATAGCAGTAGCGCAGGTAGCGCTAAGTCCGCTTGACATGGGAATCTGTACGATCTCATCATATTCCTTCAAAAGATTATCCCACAATCCCATAGTCTCTCCCGGACTTGGCTGGGAAGTGGAAATAGAAGCATCTGACTTTAACCACTGATAAAATTCATCCTGGCTCAGGGTAATTCCCTCCAGGTACATTTTCTCATTAATAAAAAAAGGCATAGGAATAACAGACACTCCAAGTCTGCGTCCTTCCTCTTGTGTAATGCCGCTGTTACTGTCCGTTACAATGGCAATTTTACTCATTCAATCTCTCCTTATCTCATAAAAACTCATGTTACTATTCACTTCGTTCACAGCAACACGCTTCGCGAACCTTACCAATGAACAGTAACAAACTTGCCGCTGTCCTGCCTTTTCTTCTGGCAGCTGGTTCTTTTTTCCCTGTAAACAGCGACTGTAAATCTTCTTTCCCTATTCAGGGTCTTAAAGTCTATTATAATACCTGCGCTCCAGTCTGGCAAACACTTTAAAGAAAAGTCTCGAAAAAAATGTACCAAAATATTTCTTCATCTGTAAAATTCTTTTGGCAAAAAAGAAAAAAAGACAGCCTACACCGCCCCTATAAGCAGTGCTGCTGCCCCACATTTTATAATACAGCCAATTCCGCTCATCAGCCGCTCCGTCTGCGCCATAGTTTTCGGGAACATGATGTACCAGCGAAAAGCTTCCATTGTTTTCCGGAGCTTCGCAGGCCAGAAAGAGAAATCTGACCATTTGTCCGGCAGCCAGCTCTGGGGAATATAGGATAAAAGCCTTACGCCAAAAAAGAGACCGATTCCCCACAGTAAAATTCTAATAACAAAGCAGCTGCATTTTCTAAAATCAGTTTTCTTTTCTCCATTTCTTTGAATTCCATTTTCCCAGGTTCCGCGTTCCATCTCATACAGCCACCTGGAAACAGTTATTATAAGCATTACAAGAAAAGTCACTGGAAACCAGGACAAAATCACTTCCAGCCAGCTGTCATCCACTAATATTCCGGATAGTCCGTTTCCCACGAGAAAATCAGATGCAGCACCCTCCAGATTCTGACCTTTTTTCCCTCTGATCAGAACCTGAGTACAAACCTGATTTTTTTGTGGCGGACGGATAAGCATCGTATGCTGACTCCAGGATACCACGCCTCGCACTTCGTAAATCTGCTCTCCCACAGTCAACTGACTTCCCGCACAGTTTTCACTGCCGAAAAGCTCCAGGGCTGTGTCTTTATCGATCACGCATCCGGTTTCATCATTCTCTTCTAATAAAGCAGCCTGTCGGTCATACAAAGCAGCCATTCCCACAATGCCTGTCACCCGGGCATTTGTCTGTCTGAAATCCTCTGGATTCGTAACCACCTGAACTCCTCCATTCCACACAAAACAGAAATCTGTAATCTCATCACTACTTTGATAATTTTCCCAGATCTGCTTTGCCTGGTTTACTGTGGGATAATTTCCATACAGTTCAACCACCGCTGTGTCTGTTTTTCCCACCTTCACATAATCTTTTATTCCCGAATAAAATAAAGCCACAGCCAGCAATGCTGCCATAACAATCTTCAGATATTTAAAACAGTAATTCTTCTTTTCACTTTCCATGCTAATTTTCAGAAATCCTCACCCTGCTTCCATCCTTCAGTTCCCTGTCTGCCTGGACGATCACAGCCTGATCCGTAGAAAGGCTTCCCTCACCCAATGCAGCAATTGTCTGGTTTCTATCCTGCACAGTAACTTCCACTTTTCTTGCAACCATTACCGTTCCAAGCACTGTATTTTCTGTGTCTGTAACATACACATAGACCTTCCCATTCTCCTGGTACAGCGCTGAAAGCGGAACGCAGCAGGAATAAGGCCCAGCATCTTTTGATATGGAAAAATCTCCGCTCTGACCGATGGACAGACTGTCCGCCGGTATTATGATGGACAGGTCGCGAATATCATTATCCTCATTATTTTCTGTTATATTTTCCACTGTTGCGCCAGAAATATCATTATTGTTATTATCTGTGATTTTCACATCTGCGCCGGCAGATACATATTTTATATCATCTTTTGAGATGGTACCAGTCATTCGAAGAGCACCATCGGCTGAATATAAAACTACTGCTGCAGTCTGTCCTGTAAGGTCTCCGGTTTGCACGGACAGACTTTTGATCACACCGTCAGAAGGAGACGAAATCACTCCTTCTGTACTTTGAAGCACTGTAACCTTTTCCATATCTGCTCTGGCATTTTCCAATTCTCTTTGTACGTTCTCCAAGGTACCGTCTGAAGCCTCCGGCGTACTGGCATCGGACACCGCTTTTCCGGCACTTGCCAGAGTCTGGTTTCTTCCCGCAATCACTTCATTTAATGCTTCCTGTCTGGCTCGCAGATCATCCTGAAGGGCAGTTTCTGTGGCGGAATCGTCCTCCTGTGTTACAGTGGTCTCACCATCATTAAACCCTTCCTCTCCATCTGTGAAACCACTTAAATCGTCCCCGGAAGTCTTTGCTTCCTTTTCCCTGTAAAATTCATCAAGTCTCTGTTGGGCTATCTGAACTTCCGCCCTTGCATTATCCACGGAAACATTTCCGCTTTGCACAGCCAGATCGTAAGAGTTTCCAGCCCATGCCTGCTCCGCTGCACGCTTCTGGCTGTTCACCTTTTTCTGACTTTCCAGATTCTTTGCCTGCCCTTCCAGAGTTTTTATTTTATCGTCCAGATTCTTCAAAGCCTCCTGAATGCTGTTCTGGGATAGCTTCAATAAAATATCCCCTTTTTTCACAGTCTGCCCTGCATGTACCATCACCTGCTCCACCTGCAGATTTTCCAGTACAAACACCGCCACTTCCTGACTGCCCTCCACTTTTCCAGAGCCTTTCACCTCATGAGTGATCATCTGATTTGCCGGGTTCTTAGTCTGGATCTGTATCACATTTACAGAATCCGAAACTCTTGACAATATGGTAAAAATCAGCATCATTACAAAAAACAGGCAAGTTGCCTGAATTAATTTTTTCTTCATGTCAAACTCCCATTCTGTTCCTGAACATATTTGTAAAACACTCTGCATTCTAACTATTTCTTTTAAATTCCATTGACAACATATTTTATCAAACTGTCATTTTTTATCGTCACTTTCCAGTTATTTCTCTTTTTATTCTTTTACCGCCGTAGAGGCAATTCCCTGCTCCAGATAGTCCTGTCCGGACAAAAATACCAGAACTGCCGGGGCCAGTGCCACCACAGAGGCCGCAAATGCAAACCCTGCCTGTTTCAACTCAATATTAGGCAGGTACAAAGACAACGGCCACAATTCTTTTGTTTTCAAAAATGCCATCGGCTGTTCGATCAGATTCCAGTATTCCAGAAATCCAAGTACAATGGCAGAAATGACGCCAGGTGAGCCCAAGGGGATGGCAACTATAAAAAACAGTTTAAGCTCACCTGCACCGTCAAGTCTTGCCGCTTCCAGAAACGCCAGAGGAATCCCTTTGAAAAAGCGGTACATAATAAATATGGGGAATGTAGAAAAAACCGCCGGGAAAATAATCCCCAAAAGCGAGTCAAGAAGCTCAATTTTATCCAACACCAGATAATTGCCAAGAAGCATAACCTGAAACGGCATCATCATCAGTGCAATATACAAAGTAAACAATATATTTTTCCCTGGAAAATCAAATTTGGCAAATCCCCATGCAGCAGGCATTCCAACCAGAAGCCCACCAGCGAGGGCACCAGCCGTAATCTTCACCGAGTTCCAGAACATCACGAAAAATTCCGGTGAATCCAGCAGTACTTCCACATAATGTTTCAGAGTCGGATATTCCGGAAACAGCTTCCAGGAAGCATATCCTTTCGCCCCCTCCTGCAGCACTGGAAACAGCAGATCTGTAAGCTCATTTTTTCCCATAAGAGAACCAACTACCAGAAATAAAACAGGAAATATAAAGACCAAAGCTAAAAGTACAAGAAAAAAACAAGTTATCTTTTTCACTTCTTAATCCTCTCTTTCCCATGCTTTTTGCAGTAAAAGTACCAGAACCATGATCGCAATTCCAGTAACCACTGCCGCAGCCGCCATCTTATCCATGGCCAGGTCTCTGTACCAGTTATTGAACAGATGCTGCAGAAGATACATGTTCTCCTGTGGATAATCTCCTGCGACCAGATAAGCCTCCCGGAATACTTTAAAGCCGTTCAGCAGCGACAGAACTACAATGGTAAAAAGAGAGGGTAAAAGATTGGGACAGGTAATCCTGGTAAAGCATTTCCAGGCACCTGCTCCATCCACCTTTGCTGCCTCATAAAGAGATTCCGGAATTGTGGAAAGGCCTGCCAGCCACAGTACAATGTCATACCCTAAATTTCGCCAAATATAACTGATCACCAGCACCCAGAAGGAAGCCTTTGTATTCAACCAGTCTATACTTTTCAACGACAACATTTCCAGAAAATGGTTCAAAAGCCCCTGTCCATTAAAGAGTACTTTCCATAAAATTGCCACAGAAGCAACTGGAATGGCCATTGGAAGCAGAAATGCGGTTTTCATCAGCTGCTTCTGATTTTTCCCAAGTCCATTTAGCAGAACAGCAGCTGCCAGTGACAAAACCACCAGTAACGGAATACAGATTCCGAAAAACCGCAAGGTATTTTTCCCGGCAAGAAGAAATGCCTGATTGGAAAATATCATCTGATAATTCATAAACCCAACAAACACTCCATTTACGGCTCCCAAAAAAGATCTGCGTATCACATCCATGTAGGGAAACAGCCAGAACATACAGACTCCAGCAAAGCTTGGAAGAATAAATAAAATCCCTTTCAGGGCATGTTTTCTTTTCAAAAAAATTTCCTCTTTTCTATCTTTCATTCAACATCATAAAAATAGCAGAGGAATCTTTATTTTTTCTCTAAAGCGTGTTTGAAAAAGGCTTTAAAATTAATTAGAGAAATTTTAGAGATTTGCGTATATAATGGATAACAGATTATAAGAAAAGGAGTTTCCTATGAGAATCTTAATAATAGAAGATGACAAAGATCTGGCGCAGCTTACAAAGCTTGCACTTGAAAAAGAAAATTTTACGGTAGATATGTGTCTGGATGGTGCGGAAGGTCTTTACTATATGCAGGAAAATATGTATGATCTGGTACTTCTGGATCGCATGCTTCCTTCCATGGATGGAACTCAGGTTTTGAAAGAAGCCAGACAGTCCAACATCTCAACCCCTGTTATTTTCCTTACGGCACTTGGCGAATTACAGGACAAGGTCAACGGATTGAACTGCGGAGCAGATGATTATATGGTAAAGCCCTTCGCCTTTGAAGAGCTTCTTGCAAGAATCCACAGCATTATGCGCCGTCCCGGAAAATGGGGTGACTTAAATCTTCTGAAGCTGGGAGATATTGCTTTTGATCCTGAATGCGGGCGCCTTACCAAGGGTGCAAAAGAATGCACTCTTTCCGGCCGCGAAAGTGCCCTTCTGGAAGTATTTCTCCGAAATCCCGGTCAGGTTCTTCCCAGAAACCTTCTTCTCTCCCGCGTATGGGGCATGGAATCCGACGTAGAAGAGGGAAATCTTGACAACTACATACATTTTCTCCGTCGCCGCCTGAAATCCGTGGAAAGCACACTGGTTCTCAAAACCATACGCGGAATAGGTTATCAGTTGGAAGTCTGTCAGTAAACACGCTCTAGTTTTATTTCGGTAATCTTATCACAAATGTACTGCCGCCACCCGGAGTATCCAGAATATGGATACTCCCTTTATGTAACGTCACAATTTCCCTGGCAATGCAAAGTCCAAGTCCAAAATGCTGTTTCTCCTTTCTGGCCGGATCAGCCCTGTAAAATCTTCGGAATACTGCCTCCTTATTCTCATCCGGAATTCCCGGACCATTATCCTGTACATAAAGCTGAAAATATTTTTCATTTTCTTTTACTCCCATTTCCATCCTGCCACCGGCCGACACATAGCTTGCCCCGTTATCCAAAAGGATTCCCAGTACCTGACTGATTCTGGCACTGTCACACTTACAGATAGAAAGAGGCTCCTCTGGCAGAACTACTTTCAGGGAAATCTTTTTCCCCTGCAGAATAGGCTGGTATTTCTCATATGTATCCAGAAGCAATGTATCAAGCTCACAATCTGTCTTCATAATACTCCAGGATTTATTGTCCGCATTTGCAAGAGAAAGCATATCCCCGATAAGCCGGGACATCCTGTCTCCCTCACTTTTTATGGTTTTCAAAAATCTGCCGGCATTTTCCCAGTCAGATTCCATTGCCTGTACACTTGACAATATCACAGCCAGCGGAGATCTCAGTTCATGGGATGCCGAAGCAATAAACTGGGTTTGTTTCCTTTGATTCTCTTCCAGAGGGCGAAGCATTTTTCCTGTAAAAAACCAGGAAAATGTAACCAAAGCCAGAACTGCAAGCAGCACCATGACTCCAAACCAGACTCTTTGATGAAAGATCTGTATTTTCAACCCATCAAGAGGATATACCAGCACCAGGCTTAACACGCCGCTTCCCTTAGGAATCAAGGCTGTACAGGCATAAAAATCTGAAGTTTCAAAATAAACCGTTTTGGAAAGAGAGAGGCTTCCCATATAGTCCACATCAAGCCCCTGCTCTTCCCTGGAAATTCTGGCAGCCTCTGTCAGCATATTTCCTACATAGCTCAGATCATCTTCCTTTTTATCCTGATTCCGGCTTTCTATATCCAGCTTATCAAAATACAGCTTTTTTCCGTTATTCAGAATGCGAAATTCCACTTTGTATTCCTGCTTTGCTTCCAGTATCCACTTGTGAGAAAGCACAGTCTGATTTTCCAGATAAGCCACACAGGAATTTCCATTATTTATAAATCTCTCGTAAGTATTACGGGTAAGCCCCCTCTCTGAGATCACAAGACAGGAAGCTGCCATCAGGATCAGTATTCCGCTTGTGATCAGTGATGCAAATATGGTCATTTGCCTGTGAAGCTTTTTAAACATCTCTTACTCCTTCTATTCTGCCAGATACAGGTTCACCTGCTGCGTGACTGCATTCGCAGCCTCATCAAGACTGATTTCCCCATTCAGGTAACGCACTCCGTTTTCACAGACAGCACTGGTAATGATTGTATTATCCAAAACCGGAGTTGTAAGCATTTTTCCAAGCTGTTTTAATTCATTCACCTTATCAACTGACGGAACTTTTATACTGTATACCAATTCCTGACCGTTCTCGCTGTTACTGCTGCCGCCAGTAACTAACACGTTTCCAGCCTCTCCCTGATTCCAGTAGTCCTCTCCATTGTAAACAGCTTCCACTACAGGGAAACCATCTTCTCTGGAAAGCATCTGTCCTTCCTCGGAAAATAAATATTCCACGAATTTCTCAGCAACAGCTTTCTGGGAAGCTCTGGAGCTGATTCCGATTCGGTTAACCGGAATGAAACAATTTGCCATCTGCCCATTCCAAAGTGCATAGGACAAGGAAGTATCTATCTCTGCCATAGAATTTACAAATGCAAAATCTAAAGGCGAAAAAATATCACCTAAAGCAAATTCACAGTTTCGGGAAAGCAGCACGGCAGTTTCTCCCGAAATACTGCCAGCTCTTTCATATACTGGCTGTTCACTGTCATCAAAAGCCTGTGGATAAGCAGCCTTTAATTCATCCATAGCATCCTTTCCAGCCTGATAAATCCTTTCGGACTGTTCCAGAAATTCCTTGATCTTTTTTTCATCCAGAGTTCCATTCTCTTTCATCCATGCTGCGGAATTGTTATCTGCCAGTTTTTCCAAAAGTGCCTGTGGATACATGGAATAAAGCAAGGGCAGCTTATAGATGTTTTCCGAAGTCAGTCCATATTCATCCTTGTGCTTCGTGAGCACATCAGCAAGAGAAACCAGATCTGTCACTGCCTGCACATCCTCCTTGTTTCCCTCTATCATAGGAATTCCAAATTTCACCGGCATCTCATAGATACTTCCATCCTCTTTTGTATAAGCACTTTCTATGTTGTCCAGCAATCCTGCCTCTTTCAGAATTCCACTTAAATCCTCCAGCATTCCCTGTTCTGCATAGGTTTCAGAAGAAATTCCGTCCAGAATCAGAATATCCGGTCCTTTTCCTGCCATAATCTCCGTATTCAGTGTTTTTAACGCATCTGTACGTGTTACACCATCGTTTCCAGACATTCCGGTTTCCAGTGTGAGATAAATATCCGGATATTTCTTCTGAAACATAACAACTGCCTGTCGAATACCGGAATTCTCTTCCAGGGAATATATGGTGAGCTCTGTATCCGGTACGGTTGGAGTATCTGCAGAATACTTATAAGAAACCAGCCTTCCACCATTTAAGCCAGAGTTGTAATCAACTTCACCAATGTAAAATACGCCTTCCGAATCCATTGCCATGCAATTAAATGCCTTATTCGAAGAGCTTATGGAATTCAGGCTTCCATCAATTATCTGCTCAATTACATTGCCGCCAAATGCATAGCGGTATAAACCAGTCTGATCCACATAGAATATGGTATCTTTCTCATCCCCCTCCAAAAACAGTAAGGCAGTACCGGAGGAATTTCCAAATTCCAGATTTGCAGGAGTCTTTTTCAGCTGCGCAGTCAGTGCATCGCCTCCACTTGCCGGCTTACCGGAAGCCACATCGTAATAATGCACATCTCCATCTGCAATCACGATCAGATACTCTGAAGTCACGCACATATAATCTGTGGATTTTCCTTTCTCATACTCATGAACCACAACCCCATCAACAGGATTGATTTCCCTGATTCCATTTCCTGAAATCTGTAAAAACAGGTTGCCATTTTCCCCAATATCTATACTCCAGGCCATGGTTTCATCCAAATCTTCTCCGATTTCAACCTTCTTTCCTTCACCGTCAGCGGGGCAATAATAATATTCCATACTTCCCATGCTGTTCTCATCTTCAGATTCTATATATACGCCAATCAGAATACTTCCGTCTCTCCCAAGCGCTGCTTTATAAATGGATTCCCCTTCCACACCGAAAAAACCGGCAACTTTCTTCCCTTCTTCCCAAGTCTTTCCCTTGTCAGAGGACTGGTAGAGCATCAATTCGTAGTCACTGTTTCTTGCAAGCATTTTCAGGCTTCCCTCTTTCATAACCTGCAAATCCACAATCTCCATACATCCTTCCGGCACAGACAGTTCATTCTCCAGATACCGTCCCATTGCTTTGGATTCCACAGAATCTGCCTTGTCCTTCCCTCTGTCAGTACTGCCGCAGCCCATCAGACTTCCCGCACCCGCAATGCATAGACTTACTGCTGCAGAAACAGACAGAACTTGTTTCCATTTTTTATATTTTTGCATATTAAAATTCTCCTTCCAGTGGTATGCAATAATCCTACCAAAGGAATCTCTATGTAATCTCTAAACAAGTATATCATGTTTCCCCTTATATTTTGCAAAATTTTAACTGGCGAAACATAACATTCTCTATAGCCTGTCCTAAAAGCATTCTCACAATCTGCACACTCCACTTTACACAAATAACTCAAAAACATACTTTGACGCATGAATTGACTCATAAAAAAAGAACAGCTCCAAACACAAATCATCTGATCCATGCTTTCAGCTGTTCATTTTTATAACAATATTAACATTTATTGCAAATATAAACCATTACTCACTTCTAAGTGCATCAATCGGATTCAGGTTAGCCGCCTTAACAGAAGGAAGCAGACCAAAGATGATACCGATCAGCATAGAGAATACTACAGAGCCTATAATCGCCGGAACACTAATGGCTGTAGGTGAGCCTGCCACCTTGGATACAACTTTTGAAAGTCCGATTCCAAGAACAACTCCGATAATACCTCCCACACTGGTAAGTACTGCTGCCTCCGTCAGGAACTGTCCCAGAATCACCTTCTTTCTGGCACCAATCGCCTTCTTCAGACCAATCTCCTTGGTACGCTCGGTTACAGATACCAGCATGATATTCATAACACCAATACCTCCAACCAGAAGAGAAATACTTGCGATCCAGATCAGCTGGGAGTTGGTGCTCTCACTTAAATCCTGAAGATCCTTTACCCGCTGCATGACATCATCTGCTTTGTACTTGAAGCCGCTGCTTCCACTGCCAGTGCTGCTGATGGATTTATTCAGAATCTTCGCTACTGCAGAACCAGTCTCACTCATGTTGTCCGTGCTGTCTACTTTGACAATCGCATTCTCAGGCTCATCAAATTTGTAAGAAATCGGCCAGCATTTATTTGGAATCATTACGGTTCCAATTACATTTTCATAATAGCTGTCGAAATCACTCGGTGTATCCATGTTGGGCAAGCTGTCAGCCGACTGGCGTACAACTCCTACAACTGTATAGGGTTCAGAACCGATCTCAATGATTTTTCCCACTGGATCAGCTCCCGGAAACATGGTATCAGCAGCATAGCTGTCCACCAGTGCCACCTTGCGGAAATTATCATAGTCAGCCTGTACAAATCCCCTTCCGGAGCGAACCTGATAACCGCAGGTATTCAGATAATTGGTATCAATACCATAGACCTTGCCGCCGGAAAAACTGCTGTTCTCATAGTAAACACTGCTGTTGTAATCTGTTCTGCTGTAGAAAAATGTTGCATTCTCCACATGATCTGTTTTTAATACTTCATCCTTCAGGCTCTGACTTAGGATCGGTGTAGAGCCGGAAGAACTGCCATCATAATAATCCACACTGTAAGCACTGTCACCCTGTGACAAAGTTACATTTACCGTGTTATTTCCAGAACCGATCAGGTTATCCTTAATCTGCTCACTCGTTCCCTTAATCGTGGAAACAATGGCAATAATAGATGCAATACCGATAATAATACCCAGCATTGTAAGGAAAGATCTCATCTTGTGTGACCAGATTCCCTGGAATGCCAAACGTATATTTTCAAACATGAAATCCCTCCTTAACCAAGACCGCCATATGATGTGGAATCATATCCCATAAACGTATCCAGCGATCCTTCCTTTGTCTTCATACCTTCTTTGATGGATTTCGAATAAGGGAATGCAATCTTGTCATCCATGGACAAGCCGCCGCTTACCAATACATAAGCACCACCGTTTACATTCTCTTTTACCTTAACGATCTGTTTCTTCAGCACGCCATTGTCATCCTTATACACATAGCTTACGCCGTCTTCCGTACGGACAAAAGCCTTGGAAAGAACAATGCCGTCAGTACTCTGCGCCTGCTGTTCCAGCTGGATATCCACCCAGTCTCCAACACTTACCTGCACGGTGTCATCTGTGATCTTGGCCGTAAAATTATAAGAAGAAACATTTGGATTGCTGTCTCCATAGTAATAATAGGAGCTGTCTCCATCAACTGCATAATCGGAAACCTGGATCACCTCAGCCTCAAAATTCATATATCCATTCTCACCATAAGAATTGCAGTTCAAAATTGTGCCTTCCTTCACCTGGTCAAGCATAAGTTCCCCTACAGTTCCCTGTACGTAATAGCCGTCTTTGCTCTTAACGATCATAAAGGAATCAGATTCTGAATTGGTACCTGTAGCTGCATCTCCCACAGTGGTTACAATACCATCCAGCTTACTGGTGATCATCTGTCTGTCAGCTTTCTTCTGAAGCTTACTGATACTGATCTCACTCTCCTGCACATCCAGTTCCAGACTGGCAATCCGGTTCTTCTGGATCTTAATGGCCTCTGAACGGGACAGGGAAGAGCTTCCGCCACCACTGCCTCCATCACCAGGAATATCCGGCTCGTCATCTCCATTATCATACTGCATAGCCCCGTCAAGGGTAAAATCCATTTCCGCAAAACGGTCAACCGGATTGCTGAGCATATTTCCATCGACCAGATAGTATCCGGTACAGGATCCTTTTCTGTTGGTATAATCAGCAATGGTATCCTTCTGATGGAATTCCAGCAGATACCAGTATCCGCCCGGATGAAGAAGAATGGTTCCGTCAGCATTATAGCCAGCCATCTTGTTCAGAAAAGCCCCGGTTACATTTACCTTGCCTTTTGCACTGGAACAAAGATACAGATAAGGATCTTCTTCGGTCCCTGTTCCCTGGTAAGGTTCTGTATCATAATCCAAAGTCAGGTAAAAAGGTTCCTCTCCATCTACAAATCCGTCATTTCCAATGGTAGCATTATTCTGTGACGAATCAGAACTACTTCCATCGGAAAATCCACCCTGGTTCGTATCTGAAATATCACTGCTAAAACCATCACTGGAAGGTTCATCATAAAATCCGGAAGCAGTACCCGGATCGCCGGTGCTATCCTCTGAATCGTATTCAGAATCATCTCCGGAATCAGCTTCTGTATCAGCAGAAACATCTCCTGTGTCACCGCTTGTCATTTCATCTGCAGAACCAATATCTTCGCTTCCCACTTCCTGAGTATCTGTAGAAGTAATTTCCCCATTTCCAACTGCCTGAGCGTCTGCAAATCCATCTGTCACAGCAGCCAGAAGCATTGGCTGCAAAACAGCTGCCAGATAATGATCAGAAGCAGTTACTGCGGAAGACAGTTCATCATCTCCCGTAAGATCGGAACTGTCATCTTCTGTAGAATCCTCTCCTGAATCAATCAGATTGTCTGCAGAGGAAGAATCGGAATCAAGAATCGGTCCGCCATTTTGCAGACTGGCAAGTCTTTTCTTTGCAGCAGCAAGATCCTGCTGCTGTTTCTGAAGCTTCAGCTTGGCAATGTTCAGTTCCATTTCCACAAGCGTCATATCAAAGGATATCAGCTTGTCTCCCGGCTTTACCTCATCCCCTTTGCTCACATAAACTTCCTGGATGATCATGTCTTTCTCTACGGAAATCCTCTGTGTTGCATTGGCATATACAGTTCCACTCAATGTAGCATCGGAATCATATCTCTCACCTGCCAGATCACTGACGCTTGCCACCAGCACCTCCTTCTGGCTTCCTTTCCGTACATACATCAGTCCGCCGCAAATACCAGTTCCTACAAGGGCTGTGACTACCACACCTATTATAATTTTCTTCGCTTTTCCCATAGGATCACCTCTTTTCCTGAAGCTCACCGTCACGGATCATAACTACCCGCTTGGCATGTGCTGCAATATCCGGATCATGAGTGATCATAAGAACAGAAACGCCTTCATCATTCAGCTTCTGGAAAAGCTCCATAACCTGTCTGCCAGACTTACTGTCCAGTGCACCGGTAGGCTCATCAGCCAGTAGAAGTCTTGGATTATTTACAATGGCACGGGCGATGGCAACTCGCTGCATCTGTCCACCTGAGAGCTGATTGGGTCTGAAATCCACACGGTCTGCAAGCCCTACCCGGTCAAGTGCTGCAAAAGCGCGCTCGCGTCGCTCCTTCTTCGGCACATGAGCATAGTTCAGCGGCATTTCCACATTGGAAATAGCAGACTGTCTCGGAAGAAGATGAAAACTCTGAAATACAAATCCAATCTTGTTCAGACGGATATCTGACATCTCATTCTCAGAACATTTGCTGATGTCCTGCCCATCCAGGAAAAAAGTTCCCTTGGTTGCCTGATCCAGACAACCGATTATATTCATCAATGTAGATTTACCAGAACCGGAAGGTCCCATAATGGCTACATATTCGCCCTCTTCCATGGAAAAGTTTACGTCCTTCAATACGGGGACAATCATTTTTCCCTGCTGGTAATCTTTATAAATCCCCTTCAGTTCAAGTATCATCCTGCGGCCTCCGTATCACCAGAACCATACTGTCCAGGCTCATCAATGCTCTCATCAGTAAAATCTTCTGAATCATCCTCTGTAAAATCTTCATCTGAGAAATCTTCTGAAAAGTCTGTATAATCACCATCAATGGCTGCATCCATGCTCTCATCAGAAACACCTGTCTCAAAGTCCGCACTGGAATAGTCTCCATCCATAGGCTCCATGGTATCTCCGTCTGAGTACTCACTGCCATCCAGATTACTTTCCATATCAACAGCCTCCAGATCCTCATCTGTCATCTCAGATACGTCCTTTGTCCGCATTCCCTCTGCCAGGCTGTCTGACGGGAACGCAATACTATCATCTTCTGTAAGGCCATCTATGATCTCATATTCTGAAAGATCATCATCATGCTGTCCCAGAACAACAGAGCGCTTCTCCAGTCTGCCTTTAGAATCTACAGCCCATACATAAGGACTTTCCGTATCAGCATCTACAATATAATAATCCCCAAGCCAGATGCCAGTCTTCTGCTCCTCCTGACCTTCATCCATCTCTATGTATACATGCTGTCCCAGCATAAGTCCATCCGAAGAATCCAGGGTTACATAAAAAGGATATGTACTGGAACTTGTGGTATCATCGCTTGATCCACCAAAATAATAGGAATTGCTGCTATTGCTGTTACTTGAATTCTGCTCGTCCACAGCCCCCATAGTTCCATGCCAGATCTGATTCTCATCAACTCTGGAACGTACAATAACTGCAGAGCCTGGAACAACCGTATTACGATTCTGCTCATTTACCTGCCCCTTAATACGGTAAGCACCTGTACTAAGAATGGTGATAAAAGAATTATCAGAAGAATCACTTCCGGAATCAGCTCCCATGCTGTCATCCAGAGTATCTCCGTCGTCACTTCCCAGCTTGCTGGTATCGATTTTCTGGATGACGCCATCGATTTCACTTCGTACTTCTGTATTGGTGGTAGCGGCCTGCAGCTTATCAATCTCTGCCTGCTTGCTCACCTGGTCATACTCGTTCTTCTTCAGGTTCATCTTATTGGTCTCAATCTCAATGGTGTAAGAAAGCTGGTTGTTCTTATTGGCTTTCTTCTTCTCTTTCTCAAGAGTGGATATCTGCGTATTGAGGCTGAGTGCTTCATTCTTCAGACGATCAAGAGCCAGCTGGGCTTCCTTCAGACTATCCTGGATACTGCTCAGGTCGTATTCAAAAAGCAGCTGTCCCTTCTTTACCTCATCTCCAACCTTCACCTTCACTTCGGTAACAGTTCGATTGTTCTCAATATTTACCTTTACCGTCTCCTGAGGTTCTACTACGCCTGCGAACCGGTTCAGCACTCCGGAATCTTCTCCAAGAAGAGTGCTGATCTTAGTCACATATGCAACTTCACCAGAAGCCGCTGCAGAATCCCCATAATTCTCTTTATAGTAATACCAGCCACCGGCACCAGCTGCTCCAGCAAGAATGATCAGCCCTCCGATGACAAAACCTTTTTTCTTCATGGTTACCTCCTATACGATAACTCAATGGTTTTTCAATATCTTTTGCAATTATAACAGATATATCTCCACATCTGTCATCTGCATTTACCCTGTTTATAATAACAGATTCATCCCCAAAAGAAAAGTATTCTAAGCTAATAATGCAATTTTCACAATTTATTCACTCTTTTTTTAGAAATATCGTCTAAATTTTAGGCATTTTTGACTTTTATGAAAAAAAATGGTATAATAAAAAAGTTTTATAAACATTTTACGTAATAATTTGAAAGGAAAGAACTCTGTATGAAGTCAGTCAGATTTCTGCTTCCTCTTCTTTTGCTTCTCTGCACTTTTTCACTGTGCGGCTGTACCAGCAAAGAGGAGAAAAAAATCGAGGACGCAGTAAAGCAGGAACTGGATCAGCTAAAGAATCTGGATTCCGTTACCACACAGAAATACATCTCCTACCAGGAGCTTTTCCCCGGTGAACCCGAAGATATCGCTATTTCTTCTGATATTGAAGAAGTCTTTTCTCTCTTTTTCCAGGATTTTGACTATAAAATTCTGGATGTTAACGTAGACAAGGACAAACAATCCGCACAGGCGAATCTCAGGCTGGTCACTCTGGATGCCCATGCGCTTGCTGAAGATTTTTCCAAGGCGCAGCTGAAGCATGAAATTTCCCAGTCCGCTTCCTCTGAAGAAGCCACGGAACAGACCATTTCCCTTGAAGAGCGCTACACGCTTCTGGATGAACTGCTTAAGAGTAATGACTACCAGACTGTGGAGCGTAACTGCACCATCTCCTTAGACGCCTCAGATAAAGACGGCGAAACCAGTTGGGAGATCCGGCGCACAAATACACTGGAAAATGACCTTGTCGGCGGTCTTATGAACGATCTCACAGACCCGGATATTTTATCACCGGAAGACACAATCTTAGTTTATCTGAATACCCTGAAAAATATGACTGCAGAGGAACTGGGCAATTATTTAAATGCAGATTCCATTATCAGCACAGAAGACCCTGCAAAGATCAGCCTGGCAGAAGCACTGGTAAAACAGGTTCACTCCACCTTTGATTATTCTATTGGGGAAACCACTGTTTCCGGCTATACAGCCACAGTTACAGCCAATATTACCACCTTTGACAGCGATGATATTCTGGAAAATTATCAGAAGGAGCTGGATACCTATCTTGCCTCTGTGGATGCTGTTATTGATGGTTCCCAAAAACGATATGAAAAGTCCTACAGTCTGCTTCTTGAATATATTGAAGAAAATACAGCTACTAAAACAGTGGAAACGACTTTCACACTGATCAACGACGGTGCTTCCTGGAAACTGGAAGACGCAGGAACGGTGTTTGGACAGGCATTGTTTGGAACTTTAAGTTCCAGCCCGGTAGAAGACAAGCAGGAAACCAACGGATGATATAGTTAAAATTTACGCCTCTGCAAACTTGTGCAGGGGCGTTTTTATTTGTGCTGACAGCGAACCCAAAGTCCATGCCTGCCAGAGCGTGACAACATTCTTCCATAAGAAAAATCCCACCCATTTTTGCAGGCAGGATTTTTCAGTCAGTTTATTCCAAGTTATAAGCTAAGTTATCTCTTGTTGTATTTCTTTTCTTATTCCTCAGTCTCTGGAGCAGCTTCTTTCTCAACTTCAAGTCCCAGCTCGTCCAGCTGTGCTTCGCTTACGCGCTGCGGTGCCTGAGTCATCAGACAGGATGCATCTTTTACCTTCGGGAATGCAATTACGTCACGAATACTGTCAACCTTGGCAATGAGCATAACCAGACGGTCAAGACCATAAGCCAGTCCGGCGTGAGGCGGAACTCCGTATTTGAATGCATCCAGAAGGAATCCGAACTGCTCATGGGCAGCTTCCGGAGTAAATCCAAGCTCTTTAAACATTCTCTCCTGAATATCATCCTGATGGATACGAACACTGCCGCCGCCGATCTCGTTACCATTCAGTACAATATCGTAAGCCTTCGCACGAACAGCGCCCGGATCTGTGTCGAGAAGCGGGATATCCTCATCCATCGGCATTGTAAATGGATGGTGCATAGCTGTGAAACGGTTTTCTTCCTCGCTCCACTCAAGAAGCGGGAACTCCGTTACCCATACGAAGCGGTAGTCGTTCTTGTCAAGAAGATCCATCTGTTTTGCAAGCTCCAGACGAAGTGCGCCAAGAACATCATAAACCAGTTTCTTCTTATCCGCTGCAAACAGAAGCAGGTCACCTGCTTTACCGTCCATAGCAGCTACAAGAGCATCCATCTCCTCATCTGTCATAAACTTGGCAAAGGAAGACTTTCTGGTGCCATCTTCTGCGATTGCAATGTATGCAAGACCTTTTGCACCATATCCCTTGGCAAACTCTACTAACTTGTCAATTTTCTTACGAGGCATGCTGCCCTGGCCTTCTGCGTTGATACCACGAACGCTTCCACCAGCTTCAAGAGCACCTGTGAATACGGAGAATCCACAGTTCTTCACAATATCGCTTACATCATGAAGCTCCATGCCAAATCTCATATCCGGTTTATCAGAACCGAAACGATCCATTGCTTCTTGCCATGTGATTCTCTCGATTGGAAGTTTCACATCGATACCAAGAACCTCTTTGAACAGGTAGGAAAGATATCTCTCATTTACATCGATTACATCATCTACATCTACGAAAGAAAGTTCCATATCGATCTGTGTGAACTCCGGCTGACGGTCAGCACGAAGATCCTCATCACGGAAGCATCTTGCAATCTGGATGTATCTGTCATATCCGGAACACATCAGAAGCTGTTTGTACAGCTGCGGTGACTGCGGCAAACCATAGAAGCAGCCAGGATGTACACGGGATGGCACCAGATAATCTCTTGCGCCTTCAGGAGTACTCTTTCCAAGCATAGGAGTCTCAATCTCCAGGAATCCCTCGTTTGTAAAGAAGGATCTTGTCAGCTGCATTACACGGCTCTTCAGGATCAGGTTTCTCTGGAGATCCGGACGTCTTAAGTCAAGGTAACGGTATTTCAGACGTACATCCTCTTTTGTTTTGCTGTTCTCCTCAACCGGGAATGGTGGAACTTCTGCCTCGGAAAGAACACGGAGAGATTTTGCTCTCACTTCGATCTCACCTGTTGCAAGATTCTCATTTACTGCACCACCACGTTTCTCAACGGTTCCGGTAACTGCGATCACAAACTCACTTCTCAGCTTGCCGGCTTTGGCAAAGCCTTCCTCATCAATGGAACCATTTTCAAAGATCAGCTGCATAATACCACTGCGGTCACGTAAATCTACGAAAATGATTCCTCCTTTATCTCTTGCTTTCTGAACCCATCCCATAAGTGTTACTTCGCTGCTTACCATCTGTGTGGTCACTTCTGCACATCGACAGGTTCTGTGCAGTCCCTGCATACTCTCAGCCATTTTAAGGCGCCTCCTTATTCTATGGGGTTTCCCCCAGCTTTCTCTGATTATGAACCATTCAGCTGTATTGCTTTGAATGCTCCATAAAATATCATTGACGGCTGTTTTTCAAAAACAACACGTTAAATCTCTTTATCAGCGTTTAAAGAATTCCACAAATTCCGTATAGCCTTCAGCTGTCATCTGATCTTTCTGGAATTTCTTATTCTTCTTCATAATAGAGATATTGACCTGAACTCCGGTCTTTCTCTCTTCTTCTGCCTGACGGAAAATCTCAATCAGCTTGTCTGACGGCATATTTTTCTCAATAAGATATGCCTTCTTAGTCTTCGCTGTAGGAATCTGATATCCTCTTTCAAGAAGGAGCATAACAATACGCTCAAATCCAATAGAGAATCCGCATGCACTTGTATTGTTTCCTGTAAATTTACCAATCATCTCATCATAACGTCCGCCGCCGCCAACGCTGCCGCCAAACTCATCCATGGAAATTTCGAAGATCGGACCGGTGTAATAAGACATGCCGCGAACCAGTGTAGGATCAAATGCCATCTTAAAGTCAGCAGTCTTCACAGCTTCCACAGTGGAAATGATCGTCTCGAGATCTGCTGCAATCTGTTCGTCAAGAACATCTGCCAGCTTCTCCTTGCAATATCTTACGCCCTGGATATCTGAGCTGATTTCTTTAAACATCGCAAGATAAGTATCAATGCTTTCTTTTGCAAAGCCTTCCTCTTCCAGTTCTTTCGCTACGCCCTCAAGACCAATCTTATCCATCTTGTCAAGAATGATAAATACAGTATCAAAGCTTTCCTTCGGAAATCCGCTATACTCAGCCATAGCCTTCAGAATACGGCGGTCATTGATACGGATAGTGAAATTATGGAAGTCAAGCTTGCCAAGAAGTGTAGTAGTCGCAAGTACCAGCTCGATTTCTGCCATATAAGTAGGCTCACCTAAAATGTCAATGTCACACTGCATAAACTGACGGAAACGTCCTCTCTGCGGACGATCAGCTCTCCATACATATCCCATCTGAAGTGCCTTAAATGGTCCAGGCAGTTCATTAGAGTTATTTGAATAATATCTGGAAAGAGGTACTGTCAGATCATAGCGAAGACCTGAATCCACAAGATCAGCTTCTTCTTTTGCCTGATCAAGCTTCAGCTTCTCACCTCTTTTTAAGATTTTGAAAATCAGCTTCTCATTATCACCGCCCTGTTTGCTGCACAGGTTCTCAATGTGCTCCACTCCCGGAGTCTCAATTGAAGTAAATCCAAAGGAACCATATGTCTCACGAATCAGTCCTGTAACGTAGTTACGGACTTCCATCTCCTTTGGTAAAATATCTTTCATGCCGGTAACCGGCTTCTTCTTTAATGCCATGTGTCCTCCTTATTTACCAGCCTGGCTGGCGTGTACTACTCTTTGAAATGCAAGAAATACTTCCAGATCAAAGTTTTTTATTTCATCTATCATCAATTCCATCACAGTATGCTTATCAAAAGCCTTGCGGTAAGACCGCTCCTGACTCAATGCACAGAATACATCGCATACACGAAGAATCCGGGCACCAATGGGAATCTCCTTCCCTGCCAGATTGGACGGATAACCGCTTCCATCGTAATTTTCATGATGATAAAGAATACTCTCAAGAACAAAATCCGAATAGCCCTGGTCTTTCAGTTCCTCATAGCCAAGTGTAGAATGCATGCGGACATATTTCAATTCCTCAATTACCATGGGATTACTTTCCTGCCCGTTGATATAGCTTCTCAGTTTCAGCTTTCCTATGTCGTGAAGCATTCCTGCAATTGCAAGATCGTAACACTGCTCATGAGGAAGTCCAAGCTCCTTACTTAACGCGTACGCCAGATTACTCACTGCGATTCCATGCCTTAACTCTGCTGATAAATCAAATTCCAGAACTCTGTCGGATGTTTCTGACTGTTCACTGGAAAGCTTTTCCAAGAATTTTCCCTCCCTCCTACAACCAGGTTCCAATTCCTGTTCGCTTTCTTTCAATCATCTCATCAATACGGGCAATATAGCTTGTGACATCTTTCACATTCTCCACCCGCTCAATACGTTTGCCATGGTCAAAGACCAGTTTGGAAGAACCGCCTGCTCCAAGAGCAATGATCGGTTGTTTTTCTTCCATAATCAGTATATTGTAAATCCCGGCTTTGTCAACCTTTGCATAGCCTACATTTTCAAAATTTCCCTTCATATTCTTCTGACGGTACAGATAGTAAGGTCCCATTTCCATGGAATATGCAGTCTGCTGTGTCAGATCCATGATCTCCTGGTTATTTTCAAATGTCATCTCCTGATATTTGTCCTTAAACATATTCAGGCGTGCTGCACGCTTCACAGCCAGAGAATGTACGGTAAGGCTGTCCGGGGAAAGCTCTTTTACTTTCTCCAATGTGTATTTCACCTTGGAAATATCCTCTCCAGGCAGTCCTACAATGAGATCCATGTTAATATTGTTATAATTCAGTTCTCTGGCAAGATGGAAAGCTTCTATGGTCTGTGCCACAGTATGACGTCTTCCAATGATTTCCAGAGTATCCTGATTCATGGTCTGGGGGTTAACAGAAATTCTGGTCACAGGAAATTCTTTGATCGTCTCAAGCTTCTCCCTTGTAATACTATCTGGTCTGCCAGCTTCAATGGTAAATTCTACAAGTCCATCAAAGCCAAAGGACTCTCCCAGCTGATCAAGAAGCCTTTTCAACTGATACGGCTCTAACGTGGTAGGTGTGCCTCCGCCGATATAAATCGTATCCAGCTTGTAGTTCTTCATCATCCTGGCCGTTTCGCGAATTTCCAGACATAAAGCATCCAGATATTCATCTACTCTTTTTGCCCAGAGCTTCAAAGGGTAGGAGCTGAAGGAACAATACAAACAGATACTTGGACAAAAGGGAATACCTACATATAAGCTGTAACCATGCTCATAATCAATATCCTGAAGAAGTGCCCGCTCCCTGTTTGCTATGGTGATGGCAAGAGCAGTTTTCTTTGCGCTTACCAGGTAACGCTCCCGCATTTCCTGTGCAATCTCGGTATTTTTCATACCACTCTCGATCATCCCCATGGCAAGCTTGGCCGGACGAATTCCCGTAAGATTCCCCCATGGAAGGGTTCTGCCGGTAAGCTTCACCAGAACATTGTACAGTGCATATTTCAGACTGTCCTTGTTGGCTTTACGAAGCTCATGGGCATCCCTGAGTTTCTCATGAGTTTCCTGACTGGAATCCCCGTCTGCCCCCCGGATCACCTCTGCGCTGGCAACACCTTTTTGATCCTTCGTCTCATATTTTATAACAAAATTGTCATTATCTTTTTTCACAGTAAAGAAGATATCGTACTCCTCTTCGTCTTTTTCGTAGAGGCTGTGGATATCTCCTTCCGGATAAAATGCTTTTATTAATTCATATATATCATGCTCGAAATCCCTGTCAAGCAGCAGGATTCCTATTTTACACAAATGGATTGTACCTCTTTTCGTAACCGATAGTTGTAGATGTATCATGCCCCGGATAAACATTTGTTTCATCTGGAAGGGCATTTAACAGCTTATGAAGGCTCTCCCGGATTTCACGGGAACTGCCGCCTGGAAAATCCGTTCTTCCAACAGAACCGCAGAATAATGTATCCCCGCTGAACAGAACCCTTTCGTCTTTCAGATAGTAGCAACAGCTTCCTTTCGTGTGTCCTGGAGTGTGGAGCATCTGAATAGAAAATCCAGCAGCTTCAAATACTTGCAGGTCCTCCAGAAAAACATCAGGACGCACAGAACATGGTTTATGCATCCGGTCAGTCATATTCACAGAAGGCTCCCGAAGCATTTCTTCTTCCTGGCGGCAGGCATAAACCGGAATCTGATACTCAGCTTTCACAGCCTGTACTGCCATAATGTGGTCAAAATGTCCATGAGTCAGAAGGATTCCTACCGGCTTTGCACCCATATCTTCCACCTTCTGAAAAATTCTCTTCGGTGAATCTGCCGGATCAACGATCAGCGCTTCACCGGTTTCTTTATTTTTTAAAAAGTAGCAATTGGTATATACAGGGCCAAGAACCATCTGCTGTAATTCAAGTTTTCCCATAGATTATCCTTTCATGGCAGCTGATATGCCATTTATGTTATTATTCCGTTATTGTCCGTGTCCTGACCGGTAACATACCATCCAATGCTCAACGTACTGTATATCTCCAGCCAGTTCACATTTCCATTGTTTCTCAGCCTGTAGTTCTTTCTACATCCAAAACACTTTCCAGCTGACGTATCTTCTCGATAAGGGAATTCAGTTCATCCTTACAGCTGACGTTAAAGCTTACAGAAATAGTGGCCTTCTCCTGCTTGTTTGTTCGGCAGTTAATATTTCGGATGTCAATCTTACGCTCTGTAAAGATCTTGGAAATATCAACCAGAAGACCGGTACGATTATTAGCATATACATTGATCTCAGCCATGTAATGCTCATCCGGCTTGATCTCCGGATCCTGCCACTCTGCTTCCAAAAGACGGCTTCTGTCCATTTCAGACATATTCATCACATTTACACAGTCAGTTCGATGAATGGTAACACCACGGCCTCTTGTAACATATCCAACAATTTCATCACCGGGAATCGGATTACAGCATTTGGAGAAACGTACTGCAACGTCATGAATGCCCCGCACTACAATGCCGCTCTTGCTCTTGATATGGTGCTTCTTGTCCTGATTCTCTGCGGCTGCTGCCTCCAGAACTTCTTCATCTGTGAGATTCTTTTTATTCTCTTTATCATAAGCTTCTACAAGCTTATTAAATACCTGTCCCTCTTTCAGTCCGCCATGTCCGATGGCGGCAAGTACAGAATCCCAGTCACGGAAGCCATATTTACGAAGGACCGCATCCAGATACTGAGTCTTGGTGTAATTAGCGAATTTAAAGCCCTTACTCTTGGCATACTGGGCAAGCATTTCCTTGCCCTTCAGAATATTATCTTCCTTCAGTTCTTTCTTGAACCACTGATTGATCTTATTTCTGGCCTGTGTACTCTTGACCACCTTCAGCCAGTCACGGCTTGGTCCCTGGGAATTCTGGGAAGTAATGATTTCAATACGGTCACCATTCTGGATCCGGTACTCAATGGGCACCAGTTTGCCATTTACCCTGGCACCTACCATTTTGTTTCCTACAGCACTGTGCACGCTGTATGCAAAATCAATGGGGGTGGAGCCGTTAGGAAGGGTTTTCACATCTCCCTGTGGAGTAAAGCAGTATACACTGTCTGCAAACAGATCCAGATCATTTTTCAGAAGACTCATGAACTCTTTATTATCAGACATGTCTCTCTGCCATTCCAGGATCTGGCGCAGCCAGTTCAGCTTCTCCTCCTCACGATTGCCTGAGGAAGTCTTACCGTCAGAAGCCTCTTTATATTTCCAGTGTGCAGCAATACCGTACTCGGCAGTCTTATGCATCTCAAAGGTTCTGATCTGGATTTCAAAAGGCTGTCCATTCGGTCCGATCAGCGTGGTATGCAAAGACTGGTACATGTTTGGTTTGGGCATTGCAATATAGTCCTTGAAACGTCCTGGAATTGGCTTATACATCTCATGGATCACACCAAGTGCCGCATAACAGTCCTTCACTGTATCTACCAGGATACGCACTGCAAACAAATCGTAAATCTGATCAATCGTCTTATTCTGATTTACCATCTTTTTATAGATACTGAAAAAGTGTTTTACACGGCCGTCAACCTGTGCCTTAATTCCGGCTTCTACCATATGCTGATGCACAGTCTTGACAATATTCCCTACGAATTCCTCACGGACGCTTTTACGAAGTGCTACTTTCTCAACCAGATCATAATAAACATCTGGTTTCAGATATTTCAGGGAAAGGTCATCCAGCTCTACTTTGATCTTGGAAATACCAAGACGCTGTGCGATAGGCGCATAGATGTCCATCGTCTCTCTTGCCTTCTCCTTCTGTTTCTCAGGAGTCATGTACTGAAGAGTACGCATATTATGAAGACGGTCTGCAAGCTTGATCAGAATAACACGGATATCCTTTGCCATGGCAAGGAACATCTTGCGAAGACTCTCTGCCTGCAGCTCTACTTTATCCTTGGAATAGGACAGCTGACCGATCTTAGTTACCCCATCTACCAGAAGCGCAACCTCAGGTCCAAATTCTCTGGTGATCTCATCGCAGGTCATCCAGGTATCTTCAACAGCATCGTGAAGAAGGCCTGCTACAATGGTCTCCTTGTCCAGTTCCAGATCCGCCAGAATAATGGCAACACATAAAGGATGAATAATGTAGGGTTCCCCGGACTTTCTCTTCTGATCCTTGTGGGCTTCCCTTGCAGTCTCGTATGCCTTCTGGATCATGGTTATGTCCGTAGAAGGATGATATTTCTTTATGCTGGCAATCAGCTCATTATATAATACTTCAGGGCTTGTAAAGTCGTGCATGGATTTTACAGCTGCATCTGCTTTCTTCACAGACTCCAGCTTCTCCATATCCTCTTTTGATACTTCAGGCTCCTTGCCCTGCTCGTTAACAATATCAGCCATATTTCACACCTGCCTGTTTAAATACTATCTGCGTCAGCATCCGCCCACCTGTTTCCCCGGGGGAATCTGGCGAAACAGACACATCCTTTATTTACCTTCATAACGGATTACAGAAGCAACGTCATATTTCTCCAGTTTCTTACGCCCCTCAAGACCTGCAAGTTCCATCAGAAATACGATCTTCACTACCACTCCACCAAGCTGCTCTACCAGTTTCGCTGCAGCTTCAACTGTACCGCCTGTTGCGATCAGATCATCAATGATAACTACCTTCTGTCCTGGCTTAATGGCATCCTTGTGAATCTCAATCTCAGCTTTGCCATATTCCAGATCATAGCTTGCAGAAACGGTCTCACATGGGAGTTTTCCTTTCTTACGTACTGGTACAAAAGACTTATGAAGATTATAAGCAATTGGCATTCCAAAAATGAATCCACGGGATTCTGTTCCCACTATTACATCCACATCCACATCCTTCAGACAATCCTGCATGGAATCAATTGCAAGCTTCAGTCCGTCTGCGTCCTGAAGGATACTGGTAACATCTCTGAAAATAATGCCTGGTTCTGGAAAATCAGGTATACTTCTTATATATTCTTCTATTTTTTTCATAATAGCCTCCTCAGATTAATGGATGTTGTGGGGAAAGCCTCAGCCACCCCAGAGCGTGTTTAAAAAAAGAAAGCCTTTTTCACACATGCTCTAGCATCATAAATATTTTTTAGTATAACACTTTTTAAATCGGGAATCAACGCAAAACCGACAGGCTCACTGGAAATACTGCATTTTTCGTGGTTTTACATGATTATCCCCTTTTTAGCAATAATTTTGTATGACAATTTGCAAAGAGTCTCTTCCCATATAGGAGTTGATCTTCGGATAATAGGTTACAGAAATAGTTCCATGAGACCTTGCAAACTCTGCAAACTCCTTTGCCTCGCCCCAGTAAACCCCATCCATCACCGTGCCGGATTCGTCCATCAGCTGCAATTTCACTGTATTCTGAGTCTTTCCATATATTCCGGTTTTTAAAACGCGGAGATTTTTCTGGGCAAAAACAGGCTTCGCATTTCCTTTTCCAAAGGGTTCCAGAACAGAGAGCTGACGGATCAGATTCTCGTTTATGTAAGAAATGGGCATTGGTACATCGATCACGATTTTTGGGATCATATCTTCCTCTGTCAAGGTGCAGTTTTCATTGAGCTGACGGCGAAATGCTTCCACATTTGCTTCTTCTATAGAAAGACCTGCTGCCATAGGATGGCCACCATACTGGAGCAACAGACTGTCACATTTTACAAGCTCCTCATACATGGAATAATTTTCTGTAGATCTGCCGCTGCCTTTCACCGATTTTTCCCCTCTTGTAAGAACAAAAGCAGGCTTGTGATATTTTTCACGGATTCTTCCTGCTATGATTCCTGCAAGACTCTCATGACAATCCGGCAAAAATACAACCATTACTCTGTCATTTTTCAGATTGCTGCCCTCTATCAGCTTGTAGGCAGCTTCTGTACCCTGTTCCGTCAGTGCCTTACGGCTGTCATTCAATGCTTTCAGATCGTTTGCAAGCTTTGCAGCCTCTTCTTCATCTTCACACTGCAAAAGGGACAGGGAGCGCATGGCTGTATCCAGTCTTCCGCTGGCATTAATGCACGGACCAAGGCGGAAACCAATATCATAGGAACTGATTTTCTGATTTTCCAGACCAATTGCTCTTATCAAAGCTTTCAGTCCCTTATTTTTTGTATGAGGCAGACGTAAAAGTCCCTCTTTTACAAGAATACGGTTTTCTCCCTGAAGGTCCATAATATCTCCAACTGTAGCGATAGCCGCAGGTTCCAGATAATCTTCTTTCTCCCTCTCCGGGATTCCATATTTCTCATACAATGCAAAAACCAGTTTCATTGCAACCACTGCGCCACAGATATTTTTATTTGGATACGTACAGTCAGACTGTTTTGGATTGATAATTGCATCTGCCAGAGGAAGCTTGTATTTTCGCCCTTCTTCTGTATCTTCAAAAGGGACCTCGTGGTGATCCGTCACTACCACTGTCATGCCCATTTTTTTTGCAAATGCAATCTGATCTGCAGCCGAAATTCCATTGTCACAGGTCACGATCGTATCTACTCCATCCTCTTTTGCTTTCTCTATAAGATGATTATGAATTCCATATCCATCTGCAATGCGGTCCGGAATATAGGTATCTACATTCGCCCCCAGGCGTTTAAATCCTTTTAACAGAATATAAGTTGCAGTTACACCGTCAATATCATAATCTCCTATAATTCTCATCCTGGTTCCCAGATCTATTTTTTGCGAAATAATTTCCACAGCTTTGTCAATATCCTTCAGACTTTTCCAGGATGGAATGTCATCCAGGGTTCCGTTCAGATACTGATTAATTTCTGCATCTTCTGTAATATCCCTGTTCCGAATAATCCTGGCGATCACCGGATCTATTCCATACTTCCGGCCAATCTCCTGAAAATCAGCTCTTTTCGCCGCTAATACCCATTTTTCCATGCTCTGTCTCCTGTTGTAAATTGTATTGCTATTTAATTGGTTGGTCGTTATCCCGGACGCGATTTCACAATGTATATTCACCGCCGCGCGTCGCAACGTTCCGGCAAGCTAATGACTAACTGCGACTAAGACGCTCAGGAGAGCCTTCGCGCCTAAGTCTCCGTAAGTCATGGATCTCGCCTCCACTAAAACCGCTCCTGAAATGCGCGGCTTGCGAATATACATTGCAAAATCGCTGGATGCTGGAAAGGGAAGAAAGAAACAGTAACGACAACAACGAGGGTGGGGGGAAGTAATTGGTATCCCGCAACTTTATTATTTTTTGTCAATCTATCGTTGTCAAAAAAGTATAGGGAAGCCAGTCACTCATCCTCCCCCTTCGTAAAAAGTTCTTATATAACATCAGTTCCAGCCAGTACACAGCATTTGGGCAATGTGTATTACTCCAGCGAGCCATTTCAGGCGCGTTCTTAGCGCAGATGAAATCCAGCGCTTACGGAGACTTATGCGTGAGGGCTCTCCCGAACGCATTAGTCGCAGTTAGCGATTAGTTCATCGGAGCGTTGCGCCGGCGAGTGAGTAATACACATTGTCCAAATGCGTCCCTCCTGAAAACTTTTCACCCTCCCAACACACTAAATAGCAAATTTGTAAACAATAATTACTGCACACCTTATTGTACATGATTTTCAAGGACTTGAAAAGGAAAAAGTGGGGAGAAATTCATAAAATGTTCATAAATATTTGTTATGATACAAAAGATTGTAATGTCTGGGAAAACGGACGTGTCTTTTTTAGAAAGGGAAGGAAATTATGCGTTTTTTAAATGAGTTGCATGAAGGCGACCGGATCAGTGGCATTTATCTGTGTAAGCAGAAGCAGCCGGCTGTGACCAAGAACGGAAAGCCTTATGAGAATATTATACTCCAGGATAAGACTGGAATGATGGATGGAAAGATCTGGGATCCGAATTCTCTTGGAATTGATGATTTTGACGCACTGGATTACATTGAAGTCATGGGAGACGTGACCAGCTTTGCAGGAGCTATGCAGCTGAATATCAAGCGTGTGCGCAAAGCAGGCGAGGGTGAGTACAATCCGGCAGATTATCTTCCGGTAAGTGAGAACAGCACGGATGATATGTATACCCAGCTGGTTGCCATGATTGGCACTGTGAAGAATACCTATCTGAATACACTTTTGAAGAAACTGTTTATAGAGGATAAAGAATTTTTAAAATCTTTCGAGGAGCATTCCGCAGCCAAGACCGTACATCATGGCTTTATAGGCGGGCTGATGGAGCATACTTTAAGTGTTGCCAGGCTTTGTGATTATATGGCATCTGCTTATCCGGTGATCAAGCGAGATATGCTGATCACAGCAGCACTTCTTCATGATGTAGGAAAGACAAGAGAACTTTCTTCTTTTCCACTGAATGATTATACAGATGAGGGACAGCTTCTGGGCCATATTATAATCGGAGCACAGATGATTCATGATCTGATTAAGGAGATACCGGACTTTCCATTGGATCTGGAGAACCAGCTGGTACATTGTATTCTGGCACATCATGGCGAACTTGAGTACGGTTCCCCTAAGAAACCTGCTATGGTAGAGGCAGTTGCTTTGAATCTTGCAGATAATACAGATGCCCGCATGGAGACTCTTACCGAGATTTTTGCAGCAGATAAGAGCAAGAAAGAATGGCTTGGATTTAACAGAATATTTGAATCTAACTTAAGAAAGACAGGAGAATGGTAATCTTTATGGAGTATCGTAAGAATGATATTGTTACGTTAAAGATTGAAGATTGCGGAATTGACGGTGAAGGTATCGGAAAGGCTGATGGCTTCACCGTTTTTGTCAAAGATGCAGTAATCGGAGACACAGTCCGCGCAAAGATCATGAAAGCGAAGAAAAATTACGGTTACGGAAGATTGGAGGAGATTATCACTCCATCTCCTGACCGTGTGGAGCCGAAGTGTCAGTTTGCAAGACAGTGCGGAGGCTGTCAGCTGCAGACCCTTTCTTATGAGAAGCAGCTGGAATTTAAGACTTCCAAAGTCAGGGGGCATTTGGAGCGGATTGGCGGTTTTATAGATATTCCTATGGAGAAAATCCTAGGAATGGAGCAGCCTTTCCACTATAGAAATAAAGCGCAGTTTCCAGTTGGAAAGTCAAAAGACGGCAGAATTATTACCGGATTTTATGCCGGCCGTACACACAGTATTATTGAGAACCGGGACTGTGCTCTTGGGGTAACACGGAATAAGGAGGTTTTGGACCGTGTGATTGCGCATATGGAGAAGTTCCATATTCAGCCGTATGATGAGAACACTGGCAAGGGTTTAGTGCGCCATGTGCTGATCCGATATGGCTTTTTTACGGACGAGATGATGGTCTGTCTGATCATTAACGGGGAGAAGCTTCCTGGCGAAGAGGCTCTGGTGAAATCCCTTCGTCAGATTCCGGAGGCTGTCAGTGTGATGGTAAATGTGAATAAGAAGCGAAATAATGTGATCCTTGGGGAAAAGGTGCGGCTGCTCTGGGGACAGCCATACATTACAGACAAGATCGGAGAGATTTCCTATCAGATTTCGCCGCTGTCCTTTTTTCAGGTAAATCCTTACCAGACAGGGCGTCTTTATGGAAAAGCACTGGAATATGCACAACTTTCCGGAAATGAGACTGTGTGGGATCTTTACTGCGGAATTGGAACTATTTCCCTGTTTCTTGCACAGAAGGCAAAGATGGTAAGGGGCGTGGAGATCATTCCTGCAGCCATTGAGAATGCTAAAGAGAATGCACGCCTGAACGGATTTGCTAATACGGAATTCTTTGTGGGAAAAGCTGAGGAAGTGCTTCCAGAGCAGTTTGCACGCACTGGTGAGCGTGCTGACGTGATTGTAGTAGACCCGCCGAGAAAAGGCTGCGACGAGACCTTGCTTTCTACCATTATCAAAATGCAGCCCGACCGGGTAGTTTACGTAAGCTGCGACAGCGCAACTCTGGCACGGGATTTGAAGTATCTTTGTGAAAGAGGCTACGAATTGAAGAAAGTCTGCCCGGTTGATATGTTCCCGAATACGGTGTCGGTGGAGACTGTAGTACTGCTTTCCCACAAAAAGCCAGACGGACATATCAACGTAAAAGTTGAGTTTGGTGATGGTGAGGGAAAAGTTCCACTTGATAATATTGCTAAAAGAGCGGAAAGCTATAAGCCCAAAGAACGAGTGACCTACAAAATGATAAAGGAGTACATAGAAGCTAAATACGGCTTCAAGGTACATACCGCATATATCGCAGAGGTAAAGAGAGATTTAGGCTTGCCGATGTATGATGCTCCTAATGCGGTAGAAGAATTGAAACAGCCAAGGAAGCATCCGACAGCAGAGAAAGTGGAAGCGATAAAGGATGCGTTGAAGCATTTTGAAGTGATTTAATAATGGTGAGCGTATCATTAAAAATAGTGGTACGCTTTTCTTTAAAATATTTGGGAAGTAATATATAAGTGCTGAATATGCTTGAAAGGAGGAAAATGGAGTGAACCGTATTACAGAAATAACAAAGCGAGATATTTTAGATTTATTTCAGAATGGATTAGAGATAGACGAATTTTTTCAAACCCGAACCGTTACTTATAATTATTATGGTCGCCTTGAAGAAATAGGTTTTCTTAAAAGATTATATGATTTGGAGAGAATGCCAAGTTTTGATTCAAGATTTGCAAATGCAGAACAGGATATTTGGCAACATACAGTGAATAATGATGATTATCCATACTGCTGGGTTTTTGAAGACAAAAGATTCAATTTACAAGATGGTAGCGATGAAGTATATTTAAAATTTCTTTGCGAAGTATTTCACCCTGCTGTTCGATATGATAAGGGATATTGGAAAGAATTTTTAGTGGCAACTAACAAGCTATTACAAAATGACGGTTATGAGATTTACCCTGCTGAGAAAATATCCAATCGTGATGTTTATGGATGGAGAATATATCGGCAAGAAGATAATACGTTGTTTATTCCATATTCTCAACGAAATGCAAAGGACATAAAAGCAAAAAAGATAGTATTGTCCATAAAGCGGAAAGCGAGAAATCAAATTTATCAGTTTCTGGAGCGATATAATATCGTATATCAAGCGCCTGATGAAACGGGATGGAATTATAATACAACAGTAGCTGAGGATGTTTTCAATGAAATAAGGCAATTTTATGTGCCCAAGTGTTATAATGATAAAAAAGAATATGTTGAAACTGCTGATTTGCAAGCATTCATACTTTCTAATTCTCCATTTTGCGTGTTGGACGCAATAGAGTTTTTTGCGAAACATAGTATCTCAGATGACTTTGAACCACAGATTAATGCTATATTAAAACTGAATGAGATACCGTTTCAGCTTTCCAAGGGGAAGCTAATGAATACATTTGATACCCAGATAAATAAAAATTCATTAGTGTCTGTTCAAGAAGTAGGACTGAAAGAGTTATTACAAGAGGCTTCAAAATATTATGATGAAAACAATTTGCAAATTGCAGTGGAGAAACTTTGGGATGCATTTGAGAGACTAAAGACATATTACTGCTCATTGACTGTAGATAAGAAGAAATCGGTTAATAAGATTATAATGGATATGGGTAATAATCAACAGCCGTTTTTAGAATTATTTGAAAAGGAATTTCATGAGCTTACCATACTTGGCAATAATTTTAGAATTCGACACCATGAAACAACAAAAACGGATATTCAGGATAAAAGGCATTATGAATATTTTTATAAACGTTGCCTGTCTTTAATTTCAACCGCAATCCAGTATTTAGATGGAAGAAATTTATGATAGGAATGAGTTTTTATCAAAATCTCCCAGTTATAGATTTGTATATTATTTTTCCGAAACTTATAATGAAGCTAAAGAAGTGGAGGTGTGCTTATGAGAGAGAAATTTAATCATCTATATTTGGATAGCCACGAAAGAAAACTTTTGATACATAGCCTTGTATGTGGGGATAAAGGAAAAAGCGGAACAGGGATATTACTCTGATGAAAACTCTGTCACAGAATATGCTGCGGACAGGATTTCTTTTGCGGCAGACCGTGTAAAGGACGAAGGTATCCACCAGTTCAATAAGCAGGGGCAAAAGGCAGTCAAGACAACGCAGGAGAATATCGGTAAGACAAAAGATAAAATAACCGATTTCAAGCAAAGTCGGGCTGTCAAAGCCGCAGAACAGAAAGCAGTACAGAATATGTCAGAACAACACGGCTTGCAGATCCGTCACGGGGCTGCAAGCCGTTCCGCTGCCCCCGATGTTTCCCAGACAGCAAAATCGCAGTTGATAAAGACCCGACAGCAGGGGCAAAAAATGATTAAGAGCACAGCACGAAATGCAGAAAAAGCGGTGAAAACAACTGCTAAGGGAACAGTCAAGACTACCGAAAAGGGAATTAAAACCGCACAGGCAACTTCTAAGGCGGCAATCAAAACGACGGAAACCTCGGTAAAAACGGCACAGGCGGCAAAAGCTTCTGCGAAAACTGCCCAAAAGGCATCACAGGCGGCAAAAGCCACCGCAAAGGCAACCGCCGAAGCCACAAAAGCGACAGTCAGAGCAACCATAGCTGCGGTCAAGGCGATTATTGCAGGAACAAAAGCTCTGATTTCTGCTATACTTGCAGGCGGTTGGATTGCAGTTGTGATTATTCTCATTGTTGTCCTGCTCGGCTGTGCTGTTTCCCTGTTTGGCGGCGGAAGCGGGAGCAACGCTTATACCCCTGTCAGTGCGGAGGTGGAAGCCTATGAGCCTTTGATACAGAAATATGCCAAACAATACGGTATTCCTGACTATGTGGAGCTTATCAAGGCGGTTATGATGCAGGAGTCTGCGGGCGTGGACTTGACCCCATGCAGGCGGCTGAAGGCAGCTTTAACACAAGGTATCCCCACGAGCCGAATGGGATTAAAGACCCAGAATATTCGATTGAGTGCGGTGTGCAGGAATTAAAGGCAGCCCTTATCTCTGCTGAGGTAGAAAACCCGATTGATATGGAGCATATCAAACTTGCCTTGCAGGGTGATAACTTCGGCAACTTATGAAGCTGACACTTGAGGAGCGAATTGCCCACGGTGGACATAAGGTTCTCCGGTGGATGATGGATAATGTGTATGTCAGACAAGACCCTGCCGGAAATATCAAAATGGATAAGGAAAAATCTACGGAGGAAATCGATGCAGCAGTAGCAACCGTTATGGCACTTGACCGTGCAATTCGTAATCAGGGCAGCGAGGGAAGTGTATATGATGGCAGGGGAATTCTTGTTTTTTAAGAAAGAAAACCTCTCCGGCAGATGGAGAGGTTTGAATGATCATGGTTTTGTTTATGTATCGGAATAAGAACTGCATTTTTCTTCCAGCATTTTGAAATTACAGCATCTTGCAGCAAGGGAAGAATCCGGCTTGGCAATGCACTTCTGGTATAATTTCAGGGCTTTGTTTTGCAGAGTGTCCTGAACATTGTCAATCAGGGCTTTTTCTTTCTGGAGAAGGTAAACATAGTCGGTTTTTTCCTTTTCGTTGCTGAAAGAACGGAAACTTTCTACCTGATTATATTTTAACTGAGTAAGGCAGTTATCAGGAACCGGAATCATATTATTGATATTCAATACAGCATAAAGATATCCGGTGGATTCATCCTGAAGTTTGTGGAAATCCAGACTGTTGGACATCTTCTGATGTTTCGGTTTTGCAGAGGAAATAGGAACATAGTAGTGGAAATCTCCGATAGTAAGAAGAATTCCCACATGGAGTTTCAAACGTTCCCCATACTCCACATATCCGACACGGGAATCAAACTGTGTCAGGTAATTTATGTATTTTTTGTCGACAACGTACCAATCCATAAAG
>ENA-OQNN01000071-OQNN01000071.1-human-gut-metagenome-genome-assembly--contig:-NODE-71-length-119527-cov-5.141256_pt1 | contig 119527 bp, 100 predicted proteins | sample MGYA00242624_ERZ504870 | MGnify/ENA primary metagenome ERZ504870 (study PRJEB26092, sample SAMD00036379) | human gut metagenome | host: Homo sapiens | study: EMG produced TPA metagenomics assembly of... | reverse complement strand
GACATGCCTAAAATCTTTTGTATAATGCAGATAAGGGCTATGAGTCAAAATTTGACTCATAACCCTCATAACTATTGATTAATCTTATATCAGTTTTTTGTGTTTACACAAAACTTGAAACAGTCTCTTATTTTTTAAATTATGAAGCATTTGGATTTGTTTCATAGTTTTCACGGCCAGGGGTCATTACATGATAGTCCACTGTACCATTTCCAAAATGCTCTTTCCAATAAAAAACTGGATATGACTGATATTTTCTTTTCAAACCTTGCCATGTTTCCTTTACAACAAACCCATTTATACTTGGTGCCTCAGATTTAATAACACCCTTATGCCAGTTATTGCATCCCAAAAATGTACCACCATTATTATAAATAAGTTTATCTTGATTCTTATCCCAAACTCCATCTTTATTCGTATCCTCATACAAGTAATTAAACCGTGCATTATTATTTGGCGTTGTACATTTTATTTTATAACAAGCTGCTACATATTCATTGGCTCTAAAAACTTCCACCGAAGCTAATGGTCTTTCATATCTTTTTTTCATAATCTTTTCCCCTTTCCTTCTATACAAATTCTATCTTCATCTTATATTGCACATTCTGCAACATCTTTTCTCATGACTATATTATACTAGAATCTTCCATTTAACGCAATAAACCATCTGTAAAAGGCATCTTTTTTTCGTAATCTGCTATTTCAATATACAGTTATTGATCTTCTAACAGCTCTTCAAGGCTTAAAAAAATACCGAAATTCGAAAATCACGCTAAAAACAATCATTTTTCTCTACAAATGATTGCAAAATTCAGAATTTAAGATTATAATGGGATTAAATTCTAGGGTTAAGAATGATGATTTATTGACATATAATATTAAAAGGGGGAAGTTGTTATGAAGAAAATGTATGAAAAGCCAATGGCTTTTGAAGAAGCATTTGTGGCAGATGAATATGTAGCAGCATGTTATTTTTTAGCTTGTAAGCGTGGAAGTAAAGGATGGGATGGAAACGTTGCTCATTGGCATTATAACGCCGAATACGGAAGCAACGTATCTCATTCTCCATTAGGAACTGCAGATACATGCGGAGATAAAACTGCCAATCGTGTAATCACTGATAATGGTGGTGTTTTTGAAAAGGTTCAAGAACATAACGGTGAACAAGGATGGATCAATGGTACTTATTGTGGTTATGACGATAATGATAATAGTAAAACACTATCTGCTGGAGATACTGTTTATTGGTCTACATTTAGTGAAAATAAAAATAGAAGATGGAACCACTATGGAACCCTTGAGCAAGCGGATGCTAATCACCCAAATCATTCATAATTTAAGAATTCTAATAGAGACCATGAATTTCACATATATTGTAATTTCATAGTCTCTATTTTATTGTAGAAGAGTTAGATTTAGATACTGACTTCGCAAAACCTCTTTATGATTTTGTTCTAAAACACATTGATTTATCTGAAACGGATATAATTTCAAAAAATACCTTGAAATGTAATACACCCTCTATATACTGATTGGAATAGACTTCAGTTTTATGAGACAAAAATAAGGGACTTTTTTACAGTCCCTTATTTTTGTCTCATAAACTAAACACTATTTTAAACGTTCCGCAATTGCCTTAATAAACTCTTCACTATTCACAGCATTCACATTCTCAAGAGTTGTAATAAGTGCCAAGTCTTTTGTCATTGTACCACTCTCGATCGTGTCTAATGTAGCTTTCTCAAGTTTATCAGCAAATGTCATTAATTCTTTATTGCCATCTAATTCTCCACGTTTTCTTAACGCTCCTGTCCATGCGAAGATTGTTGCTACAGAGTTTGTAGATGTCTCTTCACCTTTCAGATGTTTGTAATAATGACGTTGTACTGTTCCATGAGCTGCTTCGTATTCATAGTATCCGTGTGGTGATACTAATACAGATGTCATCATTGCTAATGATCCGAATGCAGATGAGATCATGTCACTCATAACATCTCCGTCATAGTTCTTGCATGCCCAGATAAATCCACCTTCTGATTTCATAACGCGGGCTACTGCATCGTCGATCAGTGTGTAGAAATATTCGATTCCTGCTTCATCAAATTTCTCTTTGTATTCTGCATCAAAGATTTCCTGGAAGATATCTTTGAATGTGTGATCGTATTTCTTAGAGATCGTGTCTTTTGTTGCAAACCACAGATCCTGTTTTGTGTCTAATGCATATGTAAAGCAGCTTCTTGCAAAGCTTGCAATAGATGCATCAATGTTATGCATTCCCTGGATCACTCCTGGTCCGTCAAAATCATGAATTGTTTCTCTGATCTCTGTTCCGTCTTCTCCTGTAAATACTAATTCTGCTTTTCCTGCTCCTGGAACTTTGATCTCCACACCTTTGTATACATCACCATATGCATGTCTTGCAATCGTGATTGGTTTCTTCCATTTGCTGACGGTTGGTTCGATTCCTTTGACTGTGATCGGTGCACGGAATACTGTTCCGTCTAAGATCGCACGGATTGTTCCATTTGGACTCTTCCACATCTCTTTTAAATCATATTCATCCATACGCGCTGCATTTGGAGTGATCGTTGCACATTTGACTGCAACTCCATATTTCTTTGTTGCTTCTGCGGAATCAAATGTAACCTGATCGTTTGTCTCGTTTCTGTGTTCTAACCCAAGGTCATAATATTCTGTTTTTAAATCAATAAATGGTAATAACAATTCATCTTTGATCATCTTCCAAAGAATTCTTGTCATTTCATCTCCGTCCATCTCTACTAATGGAGTGGTCATCTGAATTTTGCTCATGGTCATTCCTCCTGCGTTGCTGTTTATTGTTTTATTCACTGTTTTCAGCTTATTGTGCTTTATTATACAGAAAAAACTGATATTTGTAAATAAATGTATTAAGAATAATACACGTTATTTGAAAGTTGAAAAACAAAGCTATTCCGATCTCCCCGATATTTCGCAATCGAATATTCAATCGCTGTATGACTTTCATCATATCCTGTGGAATGAAAATAAAATAAAGGATCTCCATTTTTGACATCTAACAGATCCGCACATGTTTCATCTGCAAGGATCACATCCAACTTTCTCTGTATGGATGTGATATCTCTTCCTTCCTTATGAAATGTCTGATATAAGCTCTCCTTTTCAAAATCAACTTCTGACAAATGTTCAAACAGTCTGCATGGCACATACGTTGTAACCAGAACATTAGGCTGATCATCAACGTATCTCAATCTGACCAGTTTATAAACTTTTTCTGTTTCTTTGAGATTCAATTTCTGGCGGACTTCTTCTTCTGCCTTTTCTTGTTTGAATGTCAGAACTTTTGTCGATGGAGTCAGTCCTTTTTCTTTTACTTCTTTATCAAATGTCTGAATCACCTGTGCAAATTCCTGCCGGATCGTTGGATCACATACGATCGTCCCTCGTTTTTTACGTTTTTCTAAATATCCCTCATCCACTAAAATTTGTACCGCCTTACGGATCGTCGGCCGGCTGACTTTGTAGATCTCAGCTAATTCATATTCATTTGGTATGATACTTCCTTGCTGGTAAACTCCACCTAAGATCTTATCTAATAAATCTTTTTTTATATCTAAATAAAATGCTCCCATTTTATACTCTCTTTCTTTTTTCTTTCACTTTATCGGATTTTTTATTTTATGTCAATTTATTTTCTCTTATTTTATTTACATAATATTGACATAATGGTTACATAATGTTATATTTTAACTAACATGAAACAAACATATCAGCAAAAACAGGAGGTTTTTATGAAATCATATAAATTAGATGATCTTGCAAGAATGATCGATCACACAAATTTACATACGGATGCTTCTCCTAAAGACATGGAGGTCTTATGTAATGAGGCGAAAGAACATCATTTTGCCATGGTAGCGATCAATCAGGTGCAGTCTGGATTATGTGCAAAGTTACTGGAAGGAACGGATATTCATACAGGAGCTGCTATCTCTTTCCCATTAGGTCAGACAACAATTGCTTCTAAAGTCTTTGATACAAAAGATGCTATTGCAAATGGTGCAAATGAGATTGATTATGTTGTAAATCAGACAGAGGTCAAGGCTTCTAACTGGGATTATATCAAGGATGAGATGTCACAGATCGTTGCTGCCTGCCATGAAAAAGATGTTACTTGTAAAGTCATTTTTGAAAACTGTTATCTTAATGATGAGGAGAAGATCAAGCTTTGTGAAATCGCCAAAGAGGTGAAACCTGATTTTATCAAAACATCCACTGGTTTCGGTACTGGCGGTGCTACTTTTGATGATGTAAAATTAATGAAAGAGCATGTTGGCGATGCGGTAAAGGTAAAAGCTGCTGGTGGAATCCGTGATGCCAAGACATTTATGAAAATGATAGAGTGCGGTGCCCAACGTATCGGAACAAGTGCTGGTATCTCGATCATCAAGGAATTCGAAGCTATGATGAAAGAACAAGGCGTTTCCACACTTGAGATCTAGGGCAATTTTTAGGAGGTATTTTATGAATCAGTTTAACTGGGATCAGGCTTTTACTTTAGATTTTGATCTAAATAACGGACTTTCCAAGCACGCAGATACTACAAAGCGTTATCTTTCCCAGATGAAAAATATGTATCAGGATCAAGAAGCTGTTGAAGAAATTCTTAAACACGAAGACCCTTTGATCTATGAGTTTTATGAACTTGGATGCCCAGAGCGTGCCGGTGATCTTGCATTCGGCACAACGATGATCCATCCTGGGAAGATTGGAAATGAATATTATATGACGAAAGGACATTTTCATCAGATCGTAGACACTGCCGAAGTTTATTATACATTAAAAGGCGAAGGGTATATGATGCTTGAAAACCTTGACGGTGATTGGCGGGTTGAACGGATGGAGAAAGGGAAAGCATTGTATGTTCCCCGCGGATATGCTCACCGCACCATTAATACTGGAGATGAAGTCCTGACTGCTTTTTATGTATTTGATGCAGATGCAGGACATGATTATGGAACGATCGAAACCAAAGGATACCGCCATATTGTTTGTGAGATCAATGGCGAAGTAACTGTACTTGACAATCCAAGATGGTAATGTGATTTAAAAAGAGAGAAAATCCAGACATTTAAAATTTGTATCTTCTAAATGTCTGGATTTTCTTTATTAAAAGGTATTAACAGCTATTTTTGCACATGCAGTAACTGATGTGCTTTATGACTTCCCGGTGATCCAAAGTATTCATCATACAGATGTTTGATATCTGGATTCTCGTGTGAAAATCTCAAATGGGCTGTCTTATCCAGGAAGTACAGGTTGGATCCACGGTCAGATGCCAGTTCTTTCCCTTCATGGATTGGCTGTCCGCCTCCACCTACACATCCGCCTGGACAGGCCATGACTTCTACAAAATGATAGTGTACTTCTCTCTTCTGGATCGCTTCCATCAGATTCCTTGTATTCTGAAGTCCACTCACAACTGCTATATCTATCGTATTGCCAGCAATCTCAAATTGGGCTTCTGTCCATCCGTTTTTGTTCACTCCACGAATCTGTTTAAATGCATCTACTTCTGGATTCTTTCCTGTGATCAGGTAATACGCAGAACGCAGTGCCGCTTCCATAACTCCGCCAGTTGCTCCAAAGATCACCCCTGCTCCGGTTCCCTCAGTAAACGGAGTATCAAAGGCTGCATCTTTTAATGTCTTTGGATCAATATGGTCAGCACGGATCAGACGGTCCAATTCTCTTGTTGTTAACACACAGTCAACTCCATGTCCTGCAAACTCACCATGGAATAATGGTTTCTCTCTTTCATCTTTCTTCGCAACACATGGCATAATGGATAATGCAAAAATACGGTCTGGGTCGATGTTCATCTTCTTTGCAAATGCAGTCTTCATCACTGCCCCAAACATCTCCTGTGGAGATTTGGCGGAAGATAATCTGTTTACCATCTGTGGATACTGAGATTTGATGAAACGTACCCATCCTGGACAACAGGATGTAAACATTGGATACATATCAAGATCTCCATTTGTAAATCTCTCGACAAATTCCGTTCCTTCTTCCATGATCGTAAGATCTGCTGAAAATGTTGTATCAAATACATAATCTACACCGATCCTTCGAAGTGCATCTACGATCTTCTCAACTGTTGCTTCTTCTCTTGATAATCCAAGACTTTCTCCCCATGCAGCACGAACTGCTGGTGCGATCTGTGCTACCACGATCGTATCTTTATCTTCTAATGCGCGATATAATTTGTCTGTATCATCTCGTTCACGTAATGCTCCTGTTGGACAATGTGTGATACACTGTCCACATAATGCACAATCTGCTGTTTTGATATCTCTGTTTTCTGAAACTCCAACTGTTGTTCTTGCTCCAGTTCCAGATACATCCCAGATATGCATTCCCTGAATCTTGTCACATACTTGTATACAACGCATACATTTGACACATTTGCTTGCATCACGTACCAATGGATATCTTGTATCCCATTCTTCGATACAGATTTCCTTCTTATAAGGACTATCTACAATATTCAGATCATTAGCAACCGTCTGAAGTGTACAATTTCCGCTTCTTACACAAGTTGCACATTGTGCATCGTGCTGGGAAAGGATCATCTCTACCGTATGTTTTCGGTTTCTGCGTACTTTCGGACTGTTGGTATAGATCGTCATTCCTTCTTCTACCACGTTATTACAGGATGTTACCAGATGATCCTGTCCTTCAATTTCTACAACGCAGACTCTGCACGCTCCAATCTCATTGATATCTTTTAAATAACAAAGCTTTGGAATCGGTATATGAATGGAGGCTGCTGCTTCCATGATCGTTGTTCCAGAAGGTACAGCGATCGTGTGGTTATCTATTGTAATATTTACCATTTTGTATCCCTACCTCCTTTGAAAATACCATAACCGAAGTGGTCACAGCGAAGACATCTTCCTGCCTCCTGGCATGCTTCTTTCTCTGTCATGCAGTTTTCGACTCCTTCAAAGTCTTTAACTCTCTCTCCAGCTTCTCTCTCTGTAAGATTAACTCTTCCACATGCTGGTTTATCTTCTAACTTAGGTTCTGGAATCTCAACATCTGCTGTGATTTCATGATGATATCCCAGATATTCATCGATATTGGCTGCGATCACTTTACCTGCTGCGATCGCTGAAATAACTGTGGATGGACCTGTCGCACAGTCTCCACCTGCAAATACTCCTGGCATCTCTTCGAATCCACCAAATTTCTCTACGTTGATCTTTCCTCTCTGTACGGGAACTCCTGCTTCTTCGAAGTGCTGATATTCGATATCCTGACCGATCGCTACGATCAGTGTCTGACATGGGATAAATACGTCATCTTCCCCTGTTGGCTTTACAGATGCTCTTCCACCTTTGATATTACTGATCATCTGTGGTGTTACCCATATACCTTTGACATTACCTTCTTCGTCTTTCTCGATTCTTGAAGGTGCCATCAATGTCTTGATCTCAACACCTTCTGCTTCTGCTCCTGAAATCTCATCTGAAAGTGCTGTCATATCGGCAACTCTTCTTCGATATACGATGCTGACTTTCTTCGCACCTAATCTTACAGATGTACGAACTGCATCCATGGAAACATTTCCACCACCGATCACGGCAACTTCTTTTCCTTCCAGGCTTTCCTGTGTTCCGTGTCCGACATCTCTTAAGAACTGTACCGCTGAAATAACGCCTTTGGCATCTTCGCCTTCTAATCCTAACTTCTTATCTGTACTTGCACCGATCGTGATCAGTACAGCATCGTATTTTTCTTTTAAATCCACAATGGAATAATCTTTGCCGATAGCTTTTCCACAATCTACTTTGACTCCTGTGTCTAAGATTGCCTGAATATCATCATCTAAGCGTTCTTTTGGCAGTCTGTAGTTTGGAATTCCATAACGTAACATTCCTCCAAGTTTTGGAAGCATCTCATATACGGTTACCTGATGCCCCATCAACTGTAAAAAATATGCTGCACTTAATCCACCTGGTCCACCACCTACAACGGCAATATTCTTCCCTGTAGATTCTGCACATTCTGGCGGTACAACGTATCCTGCTGCATCTGCTGCCATACGTTTTAATCCACGGATATTCACCGCATCATCGATCATATTTCTACGGCATAATGCTTCACATGGATGCTCGCAGATAAATCCACATGTTGTTGGAAATGGATTATCTTTTCTGATCAGACGGATCGCATCCTCATATCTTCCTTCACGCACCAACGCAATATATCCCGGAATATCCACTCTCGCAGGACATCTGGATACACATGGCACTGGCTGCTTTAACGTACTTAAGCATCGATGATACATGATATGTTCTACATAATCATCTTTAAATCCAATGGCTCCTTTGTATACCATATTGGCTGCCTCATAGCCAATCGCACAATCTGCAGATTCCATAATGGATTTTGCTGTTTCCTGTATCTCTGTTAAAGTTCGGATCGTTGCTTTGCCATCTAAAACATCAGTGATCAGATTCTTTAACTGTCCAAGTCCTACACGACATGGAACACACTTTCCACAGCTCTGTGCATGACAGATCTCCAAAAATGCTCTGGACATATCAACCGGACATAACCCTGGCGGGCTTGACTCGATTCTTCGTTCCAAATCCTTATAAAGACCTTCCACAACCAGCTGTGCCTGGTTCGGAGACCTTAATTCCAAACGACTCATGACTCATCCTCCTTAATTCCTCTATATCAGTATATTGACTCTCATTATACGCACATTCTTCGACAAATTCAAGTGTTTTTTGTGCAATTTGTACGTTAATTTTGTAACAATCCGGTTCATTTTTGTGCATAATCACGTTAATTTTGTAACAATTTTAAGTTGTATGAGTTGAAGGTCATCGAGTATTTAGAGAAAAAATAAAAGATAGCATGTGAGCAACACGAATTCCATTGACGGAATTCGATCGTTGCTCACATGCTATCTTTCATTTTTTCTCTAAATACCTGAAGACTTTCAATCATAAAATTAAGAAAATCCAGCTGATGAATGTATGTTAGACGCTATTACATATATGCACGCCTATTCACAAAACCAGAATCTAATATGATACAATGATTCCTCCATCGCATGCATACAAACTGCTGACTCCTTTAGTATCTACAATATCAACGTCTTCTGCGTGTAAGTGCTTCTTGATCAATTCTTTCACGTAAACAGCTCTCTCGTAGCAATTGCAGTGTGAAATGACAAATTGTCTTCTTGTGAGATCTCTTCCTTCGCTTCCCATGTGTTCTACCATCTTCGCGAGTGCTTTCTTCATTCCTCTTGCCTGGGCTGCTTTCTGGATCACGCCGTCTCTTGTACCGATCATGACTGGTTTGATATTTAATGCACCGGCGATCGTTGCAGATAGTCTTGATAATCTTCCGTTCTTTCTTAGTACTTCTAGTGTCTCCAAAACAAAATATGTTCTAAGACTTGTTGTATACTCTTCAATCTTATCAACCACTTCTTCAAATGGCATTCCCTGACTTGCATATTCGTTGAGCTTACGTGCGATCAGAACCTGAGTCGTAGCGGCTCCTCTGGAATTCACTACATGAATATTCTTTGTTCCGTTCTCTTCTTCATATAGATTCTTTCCTAAAACTGCACTGTTGTATGATCCACTTAATTCTGCAGATAATGTTACCACATATATATCATCTGCCTTGGAATATGCTTCCATATAACTCTCTGGTGCAGGGCATGCTGACTTCACAGACTCTTTACTTGCTGCAACCTTTGCTAAAAAATCTGCCTGATCAAATGTTTCATCATCTATGATTTCTTCTCCATCCACTAATAATGTCAAGGGTACTAAAGTATAACATCCTTTTTTTAAATCTTCTTCTGTCAAATCCGTACAGCTGTCACAAACAATATGAAAACTCATATTCGTATCTCCTTTTTACAACTTTCTTATCTGGTATTCATTACTACTTATTCTAACATATATCTACGCAAAAAGAAACATGCAAACAAAGTTTCTTTTAAGTTCCCGAAGTTTGTGAAAAATTTTACAGGTACTTTGTTAAAAATCTTTCTTTCACTTCCTGATCCCACGCTTCTTCCAAAGTCTTATCCAGTACAAATGTCTTTCTGGACACTCCTGATGTACACTTTAATCCCTGTCGGTCGTATAAAATGTTGATAAATAATCCTGCTATTTCATCTTCTCGGACTGCAAGATTATATTTGGCAAGAAACTCTGGAGAAAGATCTGGTTTTAACATCATCACAAATTGAAAAGACAGCGGTGTCTTCTTCCCTTTTACGAGAGAAAATATTTTTTCTTTCTCTTCTTCCCACGTTACATATGGATATTGTTTCATCTCTTTCCATTCTTCTGTATCATAAAATTCTTTTAAGATCTTTCCATCAAATTCATACGAAATGTTCATGGACAGTTTTCCTTCGCTCATCAAGAAATCATCAAAAAGATTTCCTCCTAAAAAACCTGCCATAAACTTCTTAATATTTTCAATTTCGATCATAACCATAGGCATATTCTCCTGACTAAAAAATGGAACCCTGCCTACTCACAGGGTTCCATTTTATTGTATCTTTCTTTGGTTCTTTTTTCAACCGGTTTTACTGTCCAAAACTATAATACTGGCTGTTAGAACTTTCATTATTATAATTATTGTTGTAACTATTGCTGTTATTACTATTGCTATTGCTGCTGTTACTGCTTGTGCTTGGTGCATCTGATTTCTTTCCAAGAGTAACTGTCAGTGTCTTCTTCTCATAAGTACCCATCTGATTCTGACGTTTTACAACAACTTTAACCTTCTTGCCTGCTTTCAGGTTTGAAATCTTTTCTTTTAATCCATCCATTGTAGAAACGTTGCTTCCATTAAAGGATACTATCACATCTCCTGCACTGATGCCTGCTTTCTGGGCTGGGGAACTCTTGATCACCTGCTGTACATAAACACCAGATGGCATATCAAACTGGCTTGCCATAGAGCTGTCGATCGTCTGACCTGATACACCTAAATATGCCTGTTCACTCTCACTTGTTGCCTCATTCTTGATCAGTTTATTGATGATCGGTCTTGCTGTATTGATCGGAATCGCATATCCCATTCCTTCTACATCTTCTGAAGAATATTTAACTGTATTAATACCAATTAATTCACCTTTGCTATTTAATAAAGCACCACCACTATTTCCAGGGTTGATCGCTGCATCTGTCTGGATCAGTGTCATTGTCTTGTCTGTCAACTGTACCTGACGATTTAATGCACTGATATAACCACCTGTGACAGACTGTCCATATCCTAATGCATTACCAATTGCGATCGCTCTTTCTCCTGTCTGTAATTTTGAGGAATCTCCTAATGTGATCACTGCGATCTTCTTTAAGGTAGAAGATTTCATGTTCTTTGTATCTACTTCTACAACCGCTAAGTCCGCATCGCTGTCAGTACCACGAATGGTTGCACTTGCACTCTTTCCATCCACAAATCCTACGGATAAAGATTTGGCATCTGCTACGACATGGTTATTTGTAACGATCAAAATCTTACCATCTTTCTTGCCAATGATGATACCTGAACCAACACCTTCGGATTCACTGCTTTGTGTCTGTCCAAACCAACTCTGGCTTGTTGTCTCGAACTTTCCTGTGATCGATACGATCGATGGCATAACATTTTTTGATACACCTGAGAGGTCATTACTGCTGGTACTTGAACTGCTGCTTGTTGTCTTCGTTGTTGCAAGCTGTGTTGCACCATTTCCAATGCCTGCTCTGCTAAATCCATATGTGACTCCCTGCATCACAAGCCCTGCGATCAATCCAAAAGCTACTGCAGATGCTGCTAATTTTGCAACATATTTTCCTCTGCCGCCATTTTTGTTTTTCTTAGGATTGGAATGGTCGTTCGCTTCCTCCGCTCTCCACTGATCGGAAGTCTTCCATTGTCCATCCTGATTTGTATTATATTCACTCATGATTAATTCTCCTTTCGATCCTGATCTTTTGTTTCGACCTTTATCTTTTATGAGATAAATATATCTTATAAATGTGTAAAAACTGTGATTAATATGTTACTAAAAAATGATTTCCTCTTTTTTCTCATTTTTCGTGAAAATGATGAGAGTGTCAATAAGTACAAAATACAAAAATAAGAAAAAGTTAAGTCATTTGTCATTGTATGATCTCCTTTTATCCCTTATAATAGAAGGAAGTGAAAAAGGAGTATTTATCATATGATCAAACAAAACCAAACTTACTTAAACAGACTGCATGTCGTGATGGATGCTGTCTGCATTTATTTTGCAGGATTTGCAGCATGGTATATAAGATTTAAATGCACGATCTTTGGATTCTGGCTGAATCAGGAGATTTTCGATCTCAACCGCTATTATCCAGAGTTTTATCAATATCAGAAACCGCTGATCAGCTCTTTGATCCTGTTATTGTTATTGTATTCGTTCTTTGGTCTTTATACACCAAAGCGTTACCAGCGTGGTTCCAAGGAACTTGTGAATCTGGTCAAAGCGAATCTGATCGGACTTGGACTTTCTGCATTTGTGATCACTGTATGGCAGATTCAGAACTTTCCTCGTTCTTTATATCTGTTATTTTATTTATTTAACTTTATTTTTGGTCTTTTATCCAGATATATCATACGCAGGATTTTGAAAACGAATCGTAAGAAAGGACGCAATATCAAACATACGGTATTTATCGGTTTCAGTACTTCAGCAGCTGCATATATCGACCGCATCAAATCAAATCCTCAATGGGGCTTAAAAGTTCATGGGATTTTTGATGATCTTGTCAGTGATAATTTTGAATATCGTGGAATCAAGAAGATCGGTACACTTTCAGATCTTGCCGCTTATCTTGAGAAGACATCTCTTGATGAAGTTGCGATCACTCTGAATCTGAATGAATACCATAAACTGGAACAGATCGTTGCAATCTGTGAGAAGTCTGGTGTGCATACAAAGTTTGTTCCAGATTACTATAACTTTATTTCCACCAACCCATACACTGAAGATCTGGACGGACTCCCAGTTATCAATATCCGTAACGTACCATTAACAAATACGATGAATAAACTGATCAAACGTCTGATCGATATTATCGGTTCTATCATTGCGCTGATCTTATTCTCACCGATCATGCTTATCGTTGCGATCCTTGTGAAGAAGAGTTCTCCTGGACCGATCATTTTTGCCCAAGAACGTATCGGTCTTGGGAATAAACCTTTTAAGATGTACAAATTCCGTTCCATGGGTGTACAGGACCCTAAGAAAGAGGCCAAAGAATGGACAACCAAGAACGATGTCCGTGTTACACCTGTTGGACGTGTAATCCGTAAGACAAGCCTTGATGAACTTCCTCAATTCTGGAATGTATTAAAAGGCGATATGAGTCTGATCGGGCCACGTCCAGAACGACCTTTGTTTGTCGAGAAATTTAAAGAAGAGATTCCTCGTTATATGATCAAGCATCAAGTTCGTCCAGGTATTACTGGATGGGCTCAGGTCAATGGATTCCGTGGTGATACTTCCATCCGAAGCAGAATCGAGCATGACCTGTATTATATTGAGAATTGGTCTTTGGGACTTGATATCAAGATATTATTTCTTACATTCTTTAAGGGATTTGTCAATAAAAATGCATATTAAACAGCAAGAAAAGGATGGAGTTTTTCATCCTTTTTTCTGTACAAACTTAACTATTTAAGGAAATCTGGAGGGATACATTATGACAGCACAGCATACAAAACATGCCAAACACACAAAGCGAAAACGAAGAAGAAGATCTCCACTTCGGATCTTGATCATTCTCATTCTTGTGATCGCTGTATTAGTCGGACTTACGCTTTCCACAGTTCACAAAAAACTTGGGAAAATATCAACAAAAAGTCTTGATCACAGCCAGCTTGTCACTGTAAACAAAGACAGCAATATGACTGACTATACCAACTATGCTTTTTTCGGAATTGATTCTCAGACTGGAAGTATGTCAGATCGTGGAAACCGTTCTGATTCTATCATAGTTGTCAGCATCAATAATTCAACCAAAGATGTCAAACTGTTATCGATCTATCGTGATACATATGTAAGTATTAATGGAAAATACAGTAAGATCAATGCCGCTTATTCCTGGGGCGGTCCAGAGCTTGCGATCAGCACAATCAATCGTAATCTTGATCTGAATATTGAAAAATACGCAACTGTAAACTTTAAGATTCTTGCTGATATCGTTGATGCTGTTGGCGGAATCGAAGTAAAAGTCGATAAAAGCATCTTAAAGAATTTAAATGCTTATATCGGTGACATGAATCGTATCAACGGTGGACATTCTCCAAAACTTTCTTCTGCCGGTACTTATACTCTGGATGGAAATCAAGCCGTTGCTTATTCCAGAATCCGTTATACCGCTGGCGGTGACCTTGCCAGAGCCGGAAGACAACGAGAAGTCCTTCAGAAGATTTTTGACAAAGCCAAGAAAAATCCTTTGAAGATGATGTCTGTTATGGATGAGATACTTCCTCAGGTAAAGACAAATATGAGTCAGGATGAATTGTTTGATATGTTCTTATCTGTTTTCAAGTATGACATCAAAGATCAGCAGGGATTCCCTTGGGACCAGAAAGAGCTCCGTTATTATGGTACTTATTATGGATTCCCTACAACATTGAAAGAGAATGCGATCCGCGCACATAAATACCTCTTTGGTACATCGGATTATCAAGTCAGTGATGAGCTTAGCCGTATCAATCAGAAGATCATTTATCGTGCTGGATATTAATCCTGAATATCAACTCAAAATGCAAAAAAGAAGCTCTCGATCTATGGATTCACTCATAGATCAAAAGCTTCTTTTTATTTTATATTCTTCAAGATTCCTAACAATGTTTCTCCAACCATTCCCTGGCCTTCTTTGCAGTAAAAGAAATCCCTTGCCTGCCTTCTAACCTCTTTAAAATAATCTTCGCCTTGTACCAGACGTTCGAATTCTTCCATCAAGGCTTCAAATGTCTCTGCCTTATATCCCGGAGCCGCCTTCTCATAATCGCAATACATACCACGATCATGCTCCAGATAATCCTGATAATCAAAATTATAAAAGACTACTGGCCGGTCCAGTAATAGATAATCTATATATGTGCTTGAATAATCTGTAACCAGAATATCCGTATCCATTAATAATTCCTGAATATCCATGGATCTCTCTGTGATATCTGTTATATTAGAATACATGGAGAAATCTACTTTCTCATCTTTATGATAAAAATGGCGCCGGATCACGAACAAAATATCATTTTGGATACACCAATCATTGAGCACTTTAAAATCAAAATGTTCTTCCAAAGGAAATGCCACTTTACCTTCTTTCCTGTGTGTCGGCGTATATAAGATGACTTTCTTTCCTTTTGCCGCTTTTGATAACTGATGAGAAGCATGAAATTTTCCACTTTGATCATAGAATATATCATTCCTTGGCTGTCCCAATGTTATGATATGTCTCTTTGATCTTCGAAATGCACTTTCATAGATCGGTGCATAAAAATCACTTGTTGCTACTACATACTCTTTTCCTAATGGGATTTCCTGAATCATTCTTCGGATTTTCTGACCCTTGCTATCCCAATTCTTGACCTTATCATCATCATAGCCAACTTTCTTTAATGGAACCCCATGCCAAAGATTTAAGAATACTGCTCGTCCCATAAATGTATGATTTACATCACTGATCCCATTGCAGACTACCACATATTTGGCCCGAAGCTGCATTAAAATCCCTTTGAAACTGTCAAACATATAAGCTTCATATCCAAGCTCCCTGACTTTTCTGCAGACTGATTCATTCTTCGTGATCCATATCGGACGGATCTCTTTATGCTCTTGTGCTTCTAAAAACAGATATTTGGGATTGTCTGCAAACTGTTCTCCAAGCCATGCTCCAAAGATATATATCTTTCTGCTTCTTGGAAATAAACACGACAGAAACATGATCACATATTTTCCTGCAAGTCCTAATGCTTTTTTCATAAATATTCCTATCCCCAAAGCCACTGCATCAGCTTTCGGATATTTCCTTCCTTTAATACGTGATGATTTTTATAAAAACTCAATCGTTTGATCTTTCCTTTATAATACAATTCTCCATAACTCTCAAGAAGTTCATAAACATCCAGATTATCAATCTCTTCCCCATATGTCTCAACAAATCCCTGCATCTGCTCCATAGATTCGATCATCATACGGCGATAGCTGTTCTTTCCTTCTTTGAGACGATGATACAAAAAGACGGGATTCTTTGCATCTTTCGCACCAACAGAATTATTGCCATGCTGACGGTAATACATCGTTGGCTCATTTACAAAACCAATCTTGCCAAACACTTTCGCGATCAATGCCGCCCAATAATCATGCATGATGATCTTAGACATCGGTAACGGCCGTAAAAAATATTGTTGCAGACAACGATTGATCATCATCGTACACCCTGTCACAGAATTTTGTACCATCAATTGATTCAATACAATTCTCTTTGGAATATTCGCATACTGAAAGAATGACTCTGCAACCATCTCTAAGTTATGATCTGCAACTGACAGATCTGAATGAACCAAGATCGGCGTTTTCTCTCCATATCTTGCCTCTAACGCTTCCATCTTCTGTAATGTCAGGTAAATCTTATCTGGTTTCCACACATCATCCTGATCACAAAACATAAAATACGGTCCGTAAGAATTTTGGATCAATGAAATAAAATTATCTTTGGCACTTCCCTGTGGCGGGTCATTCTTAATGATCGTCACTTGTTCCGGATATTGTTTGCTGAATTCTTCAAGAATGCTGATCGTACCATCCGTAGAACCATCATCACCCACGACCAGCTGCCAGTTTTCATAGGTCTGAGCTGCAATTGATTCTAACTGCGCTTTTAAATAATCCTCTCCATTCAATGTCGCTAACAGAATCGTTACCATATTGTTTTCAAACCTCCTGACTGTGTTATTGTTCGGCAGATCTCTATCTGCTTACCTTCTTTATCACGTCAATGACCTTCTGTGAAGCATGTCCATCATCTATGCCATTGAATTTATCATGATAATTCTTATATTTTTCTTTCCAACTATCTTCATTATATTCTTTAATATCTTTGATCAACTGATCTGTATCTCTTGAAATCGGTCCTGGAATATCATTGACAAAGTCAAAATAAAATCCTCTCAGATTCTCCTTGTAGTCTTCCAGATCATATGCAAAGAATAACATCGGCCTGTTAAGAATACTATAATCAAACATTACAGAAGAATAGTCCGTGATCAACATATCTGACACAAGGTATAACCATGCAATATCTTTTGTCTCGTCGAATGTATAAACGAATCCTTTATATGGTGTCCAATCAATCTTATCTGATACAAGATAATGATATTTTACAATGAATATATATTCATCTGATAATTTCTCCTTTGCTTTATCAAAATCTAGTTTTGAAGCAAATTTGTACTTTCCTTTCTCGCTATATTCATTATCTCTCCAAGTTGGAGCATATAATATGATCTTCTTATCCAATGGAAGTCCAAGTTTTTCTTTGTATTCTCTGATCTTAGCAGGAGAATTATCATTGATCAAAATATCATTCCTTGGATATCCGATCTGTAAGATTGGACGATCTTTAAATGCAAAACATGATCTGAAAATATCTGTAGAAAACTTATTCTGTGATACAAGATAATCCCAATCCTTACATGTTACTCTAAACTGTTCATGATAATTCTCAATATCCGTACTTCCACCCATATCCATTCGGTCCATATCAAGCGCAAGCTTCTTAAGCGGTGTTCCGTGCCATGTCTGAATGTATGTGATATGCTTCTTCTTACGCACATATAATGGCTGACGACTATCAAATACCCAGATTCCTGCTCTCATTAAATACCAAAAATATGGGAAATAATTATTCCGTATCTTCTTGCATTTACCTGGAACTTCTATACTTGTATCAAAGAAAAACCAGATACATTCATATTCTTGATCAAGGCCTTCTCTTACCATCTCTTCATAGATGTATCTTGGATTTCCTGTATAGTTACGTCCATTGCTGCTCTGAAATATAATCATCTTTTTATTTACTGGAATCAGATATGTTAATACTTTATATATCTGAATCGTAATATTCTTAATCAGTTGCTTCATACGTGCACTCCTATTTACTTACTTCAAAGAATGAATCTCTGCGATTCTTCTTATCAAACATCATATTGTACTGAATCATACGATACTTCTGTATTATACCATAATATGGTGATCCTTTATCATTAATCTGATAAAATTTTCCATTCTTTCCCCAATATCCCTGCGATGTGATCGTTGGAACTTCTTTTCGGACCTCATTTAAAAATCTCTGATATCCTGTCATCTTTACTCCAGCTGTCTTGGTCAGGATACTTTGGATATAGTTCATGCTTGTCTTCTCTATATGCTGTTCTTTAATGTCATAATTGGCCCAGATCACAAATGGTACCTGATAACGCTTCATCATCTGTTCGCTACTCCAAGTCTGATATTGACCGTTTGTGATCTTATTCATAAATTCATCTGTCAATCTTGGCTGATGATCTCCTAAAAATAAAATGATCGTTGGCTCTTTACATTTTTCAAAATAACTTGTCAGCTGTTTTAAACTGTCATCTGAATATTTGATCAGATTTAGATATCTGTTGGCCTCAGCATCATATTTGCTGCTTTCAATCTTGATCGGCTGTTTAAAGTTGGCTGCATCCTTATCATAAGGACTGTGATTCTGGATCGTCATATTATACATATAAAATGGCTGATCTGTCTTCTTACGATTCTTTTCATATTCAGAAATAATGCGATCTACATTTGCCTCATCAGAAATATACTCTCTAACCCTTTTTACATTCTTAGGAAAGTCAAATTTATCAATAAAATCCGTAAATCCAAAATCTTTATATACAGCTGGTCGATTATAATTATACGGATTGAACGGATGCATCGCTTTATTTCCAGAATATCCTTCTGCCTTTAGATTACTAACTAGTGAAGGCATCTGCCCATGAATATAAAGCTGAAATGCTGTCGTTCCAGCTGATAAAAACCCAAGAGTATTTCCTGTCAACAATTCAAATTCTGTATTCGCTGTCTGACCACCTACAATCGATGCATACGTATATCCTGTCACACAATTCTTCTTCAAACTATGGAAATAGGGCATATAATCTTCATTCGTCTTAAAATCTCCCAGCACCTTAATATCTGCGAATGTTTCATTGACAACTGTTATGATATTCGGATATTGCTTTGCTGTACTTTGCTGTTCATTCGCTGATTTCTTTTCATATTCCTGAATGATCTGATCAACCTTCGCTGTTGTATATCCTTCTGGCTTCTTCACGACCGCATATCCAACACTTCTTGCAAATGTCAGCACGCCTCCATATTTTTGATAACTTTCCATTGGACGGAACATACGAATATTGATCTGGTGCTCTTCCATAAAATCAGACAGTATGATCTGATTTGTGAACAATCCGCATCCTAATGCAACAACAATAAATCCTGCAATGTGAAATACTCTTTTTTCTGTAACCTTTACTTCATGAAGTCTTAAAAATGTAAAGAAAAATGCCATACATACCAAGATCACACTATATTGTTCAAACGTCAATTTGAATGTATAATTACCCATCACGCTAGTAGCCGTCTGTACTGTTAAAATATCTGGTGCCATCATCGGAATCCCGCGAAATTCATATACAACACATACAACTACCGCAAAGATAAACAATACAAATGGTACGATCACTGATCCAACTCTGATGCTGTTCGTCAAAAATATGATCAGCAGATCCACCAAAATGATCATTGCAAGACTTAGAACAATCCAAAGTGGCTCTTTCTGATAGAACTGTGTCGGCGGAAATGCACACTCTGCTTCATTGATCAAAAATTCTGACAAGATCCATCCCATAACTGGTGCGATCACTCCAAGAATGATCACAAAAGCCCTGTCAACCTTCTGACTCAAACGAATGTCGCAAACTGTTACAAATACCATCCAAAAACATGCCAAAAATACAAATCCCATACGTTTCAGGTAAAAATCAGTCTGCACATGATACATTGGCTTATTTGATAAAAAGAATCCAAGCAATGCAAACATGACCAGTAATTTTAAAACTGCGGTAACTTTATATCTCTTTTTTTCACTTTTAAAAATATTGCTAATTTCTATAAAATGCATCAAAAACTAATCCTTTCATCTATAGCATTATCTTAAATTCTTTTTGTTTGATAACGCAGAAAAGAAGAATTCCGTCTCTAGCCGTTCATAACCTCTATTGTCAACGAAATTCCTCTTATATCTTAATTCATAACTCTTGCTATTTATTCGCTGTTGTTCCGTTTAATCCAAGATCCTGTTTGATCTTTGTTGTAGAAATTCCTTCTGTTCTTGGAAGATATACGACTTCACAGTAATCTTTTAAGAAATCAAACTTACCTTTCCAGTCATCTCCCATAACAAATGTATCTACATGATATTCTTTCACATCGGAAATCTTCTGATCCCAATTTTCTTCTGGAATCACAAGATCCACATAACGAACTGCTTCTACCAGTTTTTTTCTTTCTTCATAACTGAAATAACATTTTTTCTGTTTTTCATTCCAGTTAAACTCATCTGTTGATACAACTACAATTAAATAATCACCTAATTCTTTTGCTCTGCGCAATAAATTGATATGTCCCGCATGCAGTAAATCAAATGTTCCATATGTGATTACTTTTCTCATATCACACCTCCGTGTCTTCTATCTTACTTTGTTTTCTCTTCGTATACTTTACTTACTTCTTCAATCGATCCATGAGAAATGATCTTTCCTTTTTCAAGTAGGATTGCCTTATTACATAATCTCTTTACCTGATCTAAAGAATGAGATACAAATAATACTGTAACTCCTTTGTCAAACATACTCATGATCTTTGCTTCACTTTTCTTTCGGAATTTCGCATCTCCGACAGATAATACTTCATCCAGGATCAAGATATCTGGTTCCACTAATGTTGCAACAGAGAATCCAAGTCTTGATTTCATACCTGAAGAATAGTTCTTAACTGGGACATCTATAAATTTGCCCAGTTCTGAGAACTCTATGATCTCATCTAACTTCTCATCTAAGAACTTCTTTGAGAATCCAAGAACTGCTCCATAAAGATAAATATTCTCACGTCCTGTATACTGTTGATCAAATCCAGCACCTAATTCAAGCAATGGAGCGATCTTCCCCTTGGCTGTCACAGTTCCTTCCGTTGCTTTTAATACCCCTGCAATAACCTTTAACAGCGTACTCTTTCCAGCTCCATTCAATCCAAGGATTCCAAGTCGATCCCCTTTGTTAAGGGTAAAATTAATATCTTTTAATGCCCAGAATTCATTATATGAAATCTGATGTTTCAATAACTTGATCACATAATCTTTCAGATCATCAACCTTTTCCTGACTTAAGTTAAACTTCATTCCAACATGTTCAACTTTCAATACTTCTTTCTTTGCCATGATACCCTCCTAAATATGCAGAATGAATTCATCTTGCTTCTTATAGAAGAAAATCAATCCTACAATAACACTTACGATTGCAAACACGATGGATGCAGCTAAAAACTTCATATTCATCGGCATACCAAAAACAGCCTGTCTAAAATTATGGATCAGAAGATATAATGGATTACATTTTAAGATCCATCCAAAACCTGATTTTAATAACTTCTCTGGTTTATAGAAAATTGCTGATGCATACATAATGATCATTAATCCTACAGACCATAAATATTCTAAGTCTCTAAAGAATACTGCCATCGTAGATAGGATCATTCCAACTCCAAAAGCTGTGATCAGTAATAAGATCAATGGAATGATCGCCTGTGCCAGATAAATAGTTGGATATACCTTCAAAACAATAGATACTACTACCAACACGATCAGAGAGATAGCAAAAATAATATAATTAAACAATACACTGGATAATGGATAAATATATTTTGGCACATATACTTTCTTGATCATTCCTGCATTCGTCCTGATCGCTTTCATCGCACCATTTGTCGCAGATGAAAAGAAACTATACATCAAACGTCCACATAAGATATACACTGGAAAATGTGGATCCTTGTTTCCAAACAATGTACCAAATACTACACTTAGTACGATCATTGTCATTAACGGTTCTAACAGTGTCCATAAAATACCTAAATATGATCTTCTGTATTTTAACTTAACACCTTTCTTTACAAGTTCCCATAAAAGGAATCTGTACTTTTTAAAATTTTCAATATAAGATTTCACTGTACTTCTCCATTTTGATATTTTTAATTTACACCTTGCTATTATACTATTCCTTAACAGATTATTCAACTATCTAAAATCTTCCGATCAAAAATTTAGCTTTTGTATTAACAAATGTTATTATTGAGTATTCAATAATCATCACAAGGATCATTGCCCCAAGGCAGTCAATATAATATCTCCATGCCATGATCCCTGGCATTCCTGATATGATCTTCCATCCTGCAGTTGCAGTAGAAATAATATAAAACGGTCTTTGTGTACACATTAGTATCAAAGAATTCTTTCCAAAATAATTCAGTATCGTAAATGGAATATGGTCCTCAAGAAATTCAAAGACAAATAGTGCTCCAAAAGATCCAATAATTCCTGTAACAAAAAATAGTGGTGGATGAATACCTAAAGACATATTATTTAAATCCACTCCAATATTTTGCTGTGATAAAAAGATATTTCCAATTGTAAATACCAGTCCGATCATAAATCGGATTTCTCTGTATGTTACTTTACTGAATAACATACATCCAATATGTCCTATCTCCAAAAACCATAATGCGATCAATGCTTTACTGATCGGTAAGATCAAAAATGATATTCTTTCAAATGTTAATGGATCCACTGAAACGATCAAGTGTCTGATAAAATAAGACTCCCAAATTCCAAAAACAGGTATCACGATCAATATCACGATCCTCATCCATTTCGGAAGATATTTGATAAGACAGAAAAACAGGATCTCCGCAATAAATAACACCGGCAAAAACCATAGTGCAAATGTTCCTCTTAATGTGATCGTTGCCAAAATATAAGATTTGATCGCCGGAATATCAATCCTGTGCTTCATGATCATCGTTGCAAATCGAAATCCAATCGACAAAATACTAAATAAGACATATGGCAGCATCAATGACTTCAATAACTTTACTGCATACCCCTTTAATGTCTGTGTCCGATAAGAATCTGCATACCGGATCAGATATCCGGCGGCAACAAAGAAAATTGCCATCTTGAATGATGCAGCCCACGTATCGACTGGATTATCAAGCTTGGTAATATGTCCCCATGTTACCATCAAGATTCCTAAGCCTTTGCACAAATCTATATATTTTATTCTCCTCTTTTTGTCCATTTTAATATCCTTTGCTTATGATATATTCATACGTACGTTTACTGTTATCATTATCACGATATTCAAAATAATAATCTTTTAATTTTGTATATTCTTCTTTTTCTTTAAATCCATTGTGAATATACTCTTCAATTCCATCAATCAATTTCTCATATTCTGTATAACGTTCTCCAAATAGTTCATGCTCCATATCCAGATAACTTCCATGCGCCTGCATATACATATCATAATCAAACTGATAGAATAATACGGGTTTATCAAGATAACATACATCCCAGCATACACTAGAATAATCTGTGATCAGCATAGAACATTTCTTCATGATCTCATTTAATGGCTCTGTTCCAAATGGAATCAACTCAATATTATCTCCACTGACATTAAACTCGCTCAAATAATCTTTAAACTTTGGATGAATGTAAAAAATCAATTTAACATCATTTTCTTTTAAGATTCTTGCAAGTTTCTGACTCTGTAACAGTTTCATATAGTTTTTATAATAATCACTTGCCTTAAACTCTTCTGCACTCTTTTCTTCCAGCCATGATCTCCATGTCGGCATTGCGAGAATGATCTTTTCCTCTGGTTTTGAAGTATCTTCCAGAACATCCCACCTCGTAAATCCAAGAATCGGTGCATCACCATCTTCATATCCAAAATTCTCTACAATGATCTTATGCTCAAATCTTGATGTCGTTGTAAAATGAGTCATAGGACTTGAACCTTTCATTCCAAAAATCGGATGTACACGTTTTAATGCTGTCACCCCATGCTGTAAAAACAAGATATTATGTTTTGAAATACGATTTGAGATCACATTTGGTTTTGCTCTCCATGTATATAAATGTTTCTTTGAATCAGAAGCTATATATAAATTAGCAACAAGTGAATATAAAATATGTCGAAAACTCATAAATGGAATCACATGCTTTCCATATTGCTTCATCTTATCATAATCAGCAGAATCTGTATCGAGAATATAATAAATATGCTGCTTCTTTTCTTTTGGAAGCTGCTCCATACAATATTTGAAGAAATAATATCCATTATCCTGCGCCATAGAGCAGAATTTTTCAAATACTAACCATACTCGTTTCTTTTTCCAATATGGTAATAACAACGTATAAACACCAAAAGCTGCTAATTCCTTGATCTTTACATCAAATCCATCATATTTTGATCTTGTACGATAAGTAAATGCCATTTTGCATGTGATCGTCGAATAAGGGAAAATAATATGCTCTTTATCAACATCACATTGATAATTCATCAGTAATAATTTTAATCTCTGCCATCTGCTCCAATATGCACTTACTCTTACTTCTTCTCCATTCTTCTCTGTTACAGCAAATACATCCCAAAACAGTTCTTCCAGTGATAATACCGACATATCAATCTGAGCATCAATGATATAATGATCACCCGACCTCGTTACTTTATATTCAAATGGATAATCGATCGTCTCCACTTTACTTCGATATGATAATATGACATTTTTGATTCCAGCTTCTTTGTTTTTATATTTCATTTTCACATGAACTTTTGAACCCTTGATCTTGAATTTCAGTACTTGTCCACGCATATTACGAACGGATAACTGTGCCTGATCTCCCATAAATACAGAAAATCTTCCATCTACTTCATTCATATAAGGAATCACACTTGTATCCGCAGGTTCGAATGTATTCTGATAAGTAATATCATGTTTCTTGATTCCTGTCATATATACAGAAGATTTATCTAATTCATCCATCACTTCTTTGCGTTTTGCATATTCTTTACGATCTACAAAGAAATATGGCAGTTTGTTACCATTTTCATCTTCTAATTCGATCATCAACTGATATCTTCCGTTCATATCTGCAATTTCAAGCGAAAGAAATTCATCAAAATATTCCTTGATACAATGATCTTTCCATTCTTTTTCTGTCAGATCCCTTGTATAAATGATCTGACTTTTCTTATTTACAAGTAACAGCTTCTTTGGCTGACCTTTCTTGCCTTCCTCAAACTTAATCTCCAAATGGTCTTCCATTACTCGCATGGATGCATTGATCATTTTTTTCTTATTGAAAGAAAATGTCTCTCCTGCTTCTCCATGATAGTATTCTGTCTCAAACTTTGAATATACTGGAAGATCTGCAAAGCATCTCTTGATCTCCCTCTTATGAAGTTCTTTTCTGACCTTGGCACTCTTTCTCTTTAACACTTCTTCTGCATAGGTTCTTGGAAGTGTTCGTGTAATAAAAATATAATCAAAATCATCAAGATAATTATCATGTAGATGACTGCTTAATTCTGGATTGAAGAAACGTTTTTCAAAGATCACTACATCTTCATCTTTCTTAGCGATCTGCGCGATCGTATCGATCGTCTGTGCTGTTTTTACATTTGGATAGTGCAAAACTCTTCGTTTCTTTTCTTTGTTAAAACTGTAATCGATCGTTGGCATATCGCACATATTTCCATGAAAAACAAGTTCTGCCATATTCTTTGCAGCATCAATAGAATCATACTGAATATATTTTTCTGTATATTCCTTATCATTTTCATAAGAATCTTCTCGGAATGTCTCGTTGACCAGACAATCTCTTAATGCTTCCTTGTCATAGATCTTTCTAAATGGCAATTCTTTGATATCAAAATACATTCCTCTATCATGCATATATTCTTCATAGTCATACATATACAAAATAATTGGTTTTCTTGTAATCGAGTAATCAAAAAATACACTTGAGTAATCCGTGATCAGTGCATCAACACTATTTAAAAATTCATACTTGTCAACACCACTTGGAAATGGATAAATATGTTCATAATTATCCAGCTTTACGAACTTCTGCACAATTGGATGAAAGTTTACATATAATTTCTGATCATCCTTTAAATTCTCATCAAGATAATGTAACAGCTGATTGATCTCTCTGCTATATTCAGACGTATTCACATCATGATTACTCTGTCCACGCCATGTCGGCATATATGCCATCGTTGTATAATCTTCATTTCCAAGTTTCTTTGTTACCTGATCAGCTTTCTCATGATCCATAAAAATACTGTTTCTTGGATATCCATTCATCACAACAGTTCCTGTATACAAAGCTTCCAGATTATAATCTTCCATGATCGCTTTTCTTGTAAATTCATTTGGGAACATGATGTAGTTCGCATGTAAGAAATTATGTTGCACATTATACATGGATTCAATTCCAAAACGCATTCGTTTTCCTAATGTCTTTAACGGTGTTCCATGCCATGTCTGTAGGTACACCTGTTCATCTCTTCGAATGAAATACGCCGGAAAAGAACTGTTATTGATCAGATACTTGGATGTTGCAAGCACTTTTACATATTTAAAATCTGCAATATCTACAAGTTCTACCTTCAATCCGATAGAATCAATAAATTTCTGATCTCGTTTCTTATCATTCGTCGCAAAATAGATCTTGAAATCTTTTGATTCCGGCATTTTCAAAAACTCCTGCAAGATCGCCAAGGATGAATCTGACACATCCTTGCCGTGAAATGACTCAAAGAGTGCTTGTTTTTCATTGATCTTGCCATGTTTATAATACCAGGCATAGATAAATTTCATCTTTGGAGTTTTTGGAAATAATCTTTTTACAAATCGAATAATTTTTCTTATTTTATCCATGTTTCCTTCTTAAACCTTTCAATGACCTTCTTAAAGATTGTTCTGCCTTATGGCATTGTTTATTTGTTGCACCTGGAGTATATAGGATCGTCCATGCATTATTGCGCTTCTTGATCATATTATTCCATGATTTGTCTGTGTATTGTTTTTTATTTTTATATGTAGCTGCTTTCTGAAATGTTGCATAAAGAGCATTGGTGTTTTGTCTAAACTGCTTATTCAACATTGGAATCTGTCGATTCGCCTGAAGATCTACTGCAATGATACATGCTAAAACTCTCGCACCATCCCTTTGAAAATGCGTATCATCATTGATTCCCTGCTCCCATGCTGGATATTGTCCTGGATTCAATTTCATATACAATGTATTAACATAGTTTTTGCCGCGAAAATTAAAATAATCCGTTGACAACTTGCTTAAATCAATATAGTTACATTTAAGATCTTTTGCAACCTGCAGCATTGCATTGCGATACTCTGGCACATATATTTTAAATGTCTTCCTGTCTGCATAATTCTTCGGGGGTGTTGTCATAAAGATAACTTTTCCGCCTTTTCTTTGAATATGCTGTATAAAATAAATCAGGTAATGTTTATAATCTGCTACTTTTTCGCCTACGTCAGGTTTTTTATCATTATGCTGAAGTGCTATGATGACATAATCGTTTTTCCTAATTCGTTTTAACATTCCCGCAAAACGTCATGTCTCATAAAACGTCTTACACGATATCCCATCTTTCGACCAATTCTCAATGCTGTATTTATGAAAATCATATCTTACAACATTTTCATAATCTTTACATTCTTCCAGATGATATGGCTTAACTTTTCCTTTGCTCTTAAGCATCGGAATAAACTGCTGCACCCATCCCTGTCTTGGATATTTCTTTCGTGGATAAAAACTACTTTTAGAATCACCCATGACAAAAAGCGTCTGCTTCGCAGATACATCGGTTTCTTTATTCGACAATTTGATTCCAAACACGACTGATATTACAATTATGCATAATACTGCCCTCTTTATTTTATTCATTATTTCTACCCTTACCTTATTGTTTTTTATTTCTATAAAAAATCATCCCATTTTTTCATTCTAAATTCTTCAAATGATCTTTCATCTTTAAATTGTTTCTTTTCATCCTTTTTTATGATTCCATCTTCCATTACAAAAATATCTTTTCCCAGAAGTTCCATTCCAGCTCGGATCGGACAATACGAACTTTCATTGCCCGCATACAAATATCCATCAAAAGAATCCAGATATTTTTCCATTTGATTGGAAAGATCTAATCTTTCTTTTTCAATCAATAGCAACTGATCTTCTACACCAAATTGTTTCGCTGTTTCGCGGATCTTTGCAGCCGTTTCTCCATAAAGTACTAACTGACTGTCTTTTTCCTGCATTTTTGTAAACATCTCAAGCAATTCACTTTCATCACATATTTCAGCGTTCGTAATATATTTTAATTTTCCTTCTTCTGGTATTGGAAATAAATCTAATCGAACCCCTCCATACTCATATTCAAATCTAGAACCAATAAAATATTGATTTCCTAAGTAAGAAATATTTTCATATTTTTTATCATTTTCCAGATTGATTCTTGTTGGAAATTCAAAATAGCATGCTTTCTCTGCTTTTACATATTCTCGTTCAATGGCTTGCTCTTTGTATCTAAGATTCGGGAACACTATTTTGTCAAATGCTAGTTGATACAATTCCATTCTATTTGAAAATGCTCTCTTCTTGGCCTCTGTGATTGCCTCCTGATCGTCAATCACAAGATCCGTATATTGAATACGTAATCTGTTCTTTGCTTCTACACATCCTGCTAAAATCGTCCATAATGCACTATGTGCTCCAATATAGATCACATCATGAAATGATCTATCACCAAACAATCTCTTTGTTTCCCTCTGAATCACCTGCGTATTCAAATGCCCGTATGCTTTCTCTACATCCTCAAATGAATCAAAATTTTTCAGCAGATATTGTACATCAATGTATTCTGCCGCAGAACATGGAAATGTTCCCTGACGATATATAATTCGTACATGTTCATTTAAATGCTGTACAATATCTTCTTTATATCCGTCCTCTGGACGCTTCATTACTAATATAACATCCTTCTGATCATAATTCATATTATCTGTAATCAAACGCAGATATCTTTCTTCCAGTTCTTCATCTTTCCATGCACTGACAAAAATTAAAATATGTTCTTTATCAGATTTCACATCTTCTATTTTTCGATTCAATATATGATCCATGATTTCTTCTTTTGATCGTATAACATCCTCAGAAAACTGCCCAACTTTACCTTGTAATTCCATAAAATATGGATTATTCGATAAATAATCGGCACTCTTTGCATCCTCTGTAAATACAAAAGTACTATTAATAAACCATGATAATTTATTTTGTGCTAGCTCAAGTCGATTATTTTCCTCTTTATGAAATTCATCAAAAAATCTTATAACATTCTGACCTTCTTTACGCACAAAATATTTCGGCAAAGATTCCCCTGATAAAAGATACTTTGCTGTAGCTAAATCTTCCTGTGCCTCCGCATCTGATGGATGCTCTATATATTTCTGGAATGCCTTTGGAATCAGGTTTTTATCAAGCTTTGCTCCAAAAATCACTTTTATGGTATATTCCTGATCCAGATTAAATTTAACAAACGCTTCCATAACTTTCAATAAGCATTCCATTCTCTGGTCATTATTGCTCAGATAAAATACGACTTTTTTTTCATCTAATGGCAGACGATAATTTTCTCCATATCGAATCCCATATTTCAACTGTCCTTTTGCATGTTCTAACTGTACTTGATATGACTGTTTAAAATCACTATATGAATTTTTGTAAGAAATTAATGTTTCCATCTTTCACTCCTATTGTATTGCCTTTTTGAATTCTTCGTAGGCTTCCTGATTATAATCACTTAATTTAAAGTCACATGTTGGTACTTTTCCATTTACAAATGCTTCTAATCCGTGGTATATACTTTCCTCATCGTTTCCGATCACCAGCTGTCCTTTTGGATATAAACTATCTTTGACTGTCGAGAATTTTGATACAATGATCGGAAGTCCACATTCTCTGGCTTCTAGTAATACCATTGGCTGTCCCTCATGGAGCGATGGCAGAATAAAGCAATCACATCGTTTCATGATTGCAAACGGATTTTTAACATTCCCTGTTAAAATCACATAGGAACGAAGTCCAAGTTCATCTATCTGTTTTTTTATCTTACGTTCTAATGGACCACTTCCCAGCAAATAAAGTCTTGCTCTTGGATTATTCTTTACTAATCTTGAAAATGCATCGATCAATGCCATATGATTTTTCTCTACAGACATTCTTCCCATTGTTACAAAATTGATATTCTCTTTCTTTGGTAATGCCACCAGATCGATCAATTTTGCATTCTTATCATCACCAAGCTCATCTTTCACTAAATATTCATCTCCTGCGATATCCATCACAGTTTCAGAATTTAAGTATTTCCCGATTCGCACTTCATTTGCAGTATTCTTTGCTGCTTTAAATTTATCATAAGTCACTGGCGTTGATAATTTCTTTCGATTTACCTTCATAACTTCCTTACTGCAGGATACCAGATTATCAAAATATGGATATAAAGAAATATTATAATTCAAACATTCAAAATTCTTCATTACGCCATTTACTTTTTTATTCATATCTGCATGCATATCATTATGGAGCCAGATAGACTTCTTTTTCGCCTTACACTGTGAAAGGACGGATGTCAGCACTGTGTCATATCCCTGAAAATCTACTACATAATCAAACTCTGCTTCTCCAAATAACCTTCTGGTTTCTCTTTGCAACATCTCCCATGGACATACCTTTTTCCAAATAGATTTATACAATCCTCTTTTTACTACAAACTCTCTTCTTTGCTCTTCATCAAGTGTTGCTACTCGGAATCCACATAATACCAATGTCCTAACATTCGAATTCATATGATTTACCTTATAATGTCTATCTGGATCATTGATATCATCTCCAACTAAAGCTGTTACATCCCACTCATTATAGTCAATCTTCTCTAAGAGACTCAAGAAAGAATGTGTGATTCCATTTTCCAGCAACCCTCCACATGAGATTAATAAGCGCTTTTTATTATGATTTCCACTATAAATAAAATTGCTTTTTGCACCTTTGAATACAATATCTACGATTCTCTTTGATACATTACCATCATCATGTCTGCATATACGATCTTTCATCTCTTGATATGCATCTTTATACTTTACTTTTATCTCATCAATATGATTGATATAATCCGCAACGTCCACAAGATTGTTACTGTATGGTCCTGGCAAATCCTCTGGTTTAACATCTAATCCTCGTTTTTCTTTGTAACTGTCAATATCTGGAATATAGAATAAAACCGGTCTGTCCAAAGCCATATAATCCAGAAAAATACTAGAATAGTCTGAAATCAAAATATCAACTGCAGACATGATCTGATTTGCATCTAATGTAGCTGGAACTAATAATCCTTTATATTCTTCGAGATCTTTCAACTGTTTATAAACAAACTGATGTGGTTTGATCAGAATCTGATATTTATTTGTATCAATCTTCTCTTCTAATAATTTTTTAACGTCTAATAATTCTTCTGGATTTACCTGCGCTGCACCGTTTTCACTTTCACGCCATGTTGGTGCAAATAAAATGATTTCTTTATCATCATCTACAGAAATACCATAAGATCTCAGTAGCCCAATTTCCTCTTCTCTCTTTGTATTTAATAAGAAGTCATTTCTTGGATATCCTTCTTCAATTACCTTTCCTGGCAGGATTCCTTCTAATTTATAACTTTTTAAATACATTTTTGTCATAACTTCATTTGCTGAAAGCAGATAATCTGCATGTAAAAAGTTACGGACTGTATTGGCAGATCCGCTATTCCCCTCTACCATGTCATAACCCATGCTCTTTAATGGAGTTCCATGCCATGTATTGATATAGATTTGTCCTTCTCTTTTAATAAAATACTGTGGAAATGTCACATTATTGATCAGATACTTACAACTTGCCAATGCTTCTACATATTCATCACTGCCAAATAATACAAATCGTACCCTTTTATCATTCTGATACTGATCCAACACTGCCTGATTATTTTCAAAATCATCCAATACCCATATATGCGTGAAATCTTTGAATTCGTCTCTTCCATATAGTTCAACAAATAACGCATATGGATTGTCAATCATTCCTCGTCCCCAATAACTTTCATACAAAACAGCTTTTTCATTTATTTTCTTTGTTTTATACATCTGTGCGTACTTCATACTAAGACGACGGTTTTCTGTCTGATTCATGAAAATGTAGCGTTCCTGCTTAACTTCTTTCCAGCTGCTTCTTACATCTTTTATTTTATTTAATATATTCATCTTGTTTTCCTCTTTAATCTGATACTTCTTTTATACACAAGTTTAACATATTTTCTAAAAAAAGACTATCAATCCCGAATAATCTGCCCTTTATGTCTGCATTCTTAAGTTAATTTTAATATTTGACAAGCTCTGTCTTTTACAAATGTTGTAATCTTTTGAAATCTTATCAGTTTTTTCACAATTTCTATTGCAATCGAAACAAGTACTGATACAACGATCAGCGCAATATAATCCAGCCACATACTATAAAATGAATACATAAAATCATGAAAATAAACTGCTCGAAACATCGTATGTGTTAAAAACATATTCATAGAGTGTTTTCCAAGGAAATGCAGTACTGCCGCTAATGGTTTGATCCATACTACAAATAAATAAGCATAAATGATCACATATGCAGGTGCAAGTCCTTCCCATAGATATAAAAACTTTATTCCAAATCCATCACTCTGCCGGAGCATAATAATCACAGGAATTCCGATTGTCAAGATTCCAAAAATCAGACATCTCTTTAACATTCCAAACGATGTGAATTTTTCTTTTATCTTTGCAAGCAGATCATGTTCTGCCATATACATTCCTAGTGTATAGCAAAATAACCATCTCCAAAGATCTGCATACGGAAGATTGAATGCTTTTGGAAGAAAAATCGTTAAAATCAATAAAATCCCCTGATATCTTTCCAATAATTTTTTAAACATTGGAAAGAGCAGAATCAACATAGTTGCTAAACTCATATACCACCAAGTTGCACAAAATGTCGGTGTATCAAATAATTTTGCCAGTCCCATTCCATCAATCAGAAAGTAAATAATAGAGTATGTGCCGGTCCCATAAATTTCTGTGAATCGATCTGTAAATATTCCTGATAAAATATGTACCAGTAAAAAAATCAACCAGAATCCCATCATCATCGTTAAATACCGATTGACCGTATATTTTCTCATTGCCTTATCATCTAAACTTTTCGTCTTCACAGATGCTAACATGCCATATCCAGTTAAAAATACAAATATACCAACACAAATCTTTAAAAATTTAGCAATGTACATGATCTGTGACTGTGAAAATGGATAAAAACTGATTGGTGAATTCAGCCAGCGATCTGGTCCCAGATAATTATGATGAAAAAAGAGAATTAAGATTGCAATTCCTTTCATACATAACGTATCGTCTTTTGAGAACTTCATCTATCTGTCTCCTTCAATATCTTTTAATGCGTTCATCTGTACCATTTGCAATTTATATTCAAACAACTGACGATCTTTCTGTACGATCGTTGATAATACAAGTCCTGCAAAAAATGATTGTAGTGCAGCCATTGCTATAAATCCACTAACGATTAAAGTTGGGAAGTTTGGTACTAAACCTGTTTTTAAGTAAACCACAAAAACCGGCATAAACATTGCAAGTGCAATGATCATTAAGATTGCTGCCAGTAATCCAAAGAACTGCATTGGTTTATAATTTTTATATAATCCCATGATTGTTTTCAAAACTTTTGCACCATCAGAATATGTATTTAACTTGGATTCGCTTCCATCTGGTCTGTCTCTGTAATCAATGATCACATTTTCAACCAACATATTCTTATCAACTGCATGGATACTCATCTCTGTTTCAATCTCAAATCCTTTTGATAAAACTGGAAATGTCTTTACAAACTGGTAACTAAATGCTCTGTACCCAGTCATGATATCACGAATATTACTTCGGAACAGACGATTGATCGTTCCCCTTACCAGACTATTTCCAAAATTATGGAATGGTCGTTTATTTTCTTCAAAATACGTGGATGATAATCTATCACCTACTACCATATCTACTTTGCGTTCAAGAACTTTATCTACCATTTCCCGCCCAAATTCTGCTGGATAAGTATCATCTCCATCAATCATAACATAGCACTGAGCATCAATCTCACGAAACATTCTTCTAATAACATTTCCTTTTCCTTGTTGATATTCATCTCGCACAACAGCTCCTGCCTCTTTTGCAATTTCAGCCGTACGGTCTGTTGAATTATTGTTATATACATAGATCGTAGCTTCTGGCAATTCCTTTTTCCAATCTCTTACTACTTTTTTTATTGTTTTTTCCTCATTATAACAAGGAATTAATACTGCAATCTTTTCCATAGGTTCTACTCCTCCTTTATATCCTTTGTATTGCATTCATCATCGATTCTATTTATTGCAAATGCATAATATAAAATGCATGTTGACATTATTGGAAGCATATATCGTAAATCCCCATTGACAGGAGATGCGATGCATATCAAGAATGATATCATAAATGGTAAAAATGCGACCCAATATTTTCTTAACTTTTCATCTTGCAAAAAATATCCTAATAAAAGGATCATCGCCCAGTTATAGAGCATTGGCTGTGTCAGGATTTTTAATGGTCCCTTTATAAAGAGTTTATCAACTGTACCTTCATATGCCATACGACCTATACTAAACCGATTTTTAAAATGAACTTGGTATTTCTTCTGGTACTTCCAAAAATTTTCTGGCTGTCCATAATAACCACATGGATTTTTAATCTGATCTTTATATGCATAATATCCATAAGTTCCATTGAATGTAGCATTCACATATGTTTGTGGATGTTTTAAAAATTGCTTCCACCAAACTCTAAAATATTCTGAGATATACTCATCTTTTCTTTTGTATGTATTTTTTACTGGATCAGATAAATTTGGATCATAATTTTTTCCTATTGTATCATAATTTAATACTTTGTTGATCGTCATTTTTTCTTCTTTGGTCACTTCTTTTCCATGTTCTTTCACATAACGTGCTGTCTGCTGAAAAGGAATCGATAACATCTCCTGCTTTCCTCCAGAAATGATTCCAACCCTTGGAAGTACTGCATTGTATATCTGCCAAAAAGCAACCAGTCCGATCAACAGTACTGTGCACTTTTTGCGATTTCCCTTACAGAAAATAATCAATCCAACTATCGTTACTACTGCCACATAAAAGCCATTATGTCTTACCAGACAAAGCAGTATGCTCAATACAATAAATTGCACTAATTTTCGTTTTTGACTAAATAATCTTTTATGATCAATCAATAAATCAAAAAAGAATAAAATATACAGATAAAACACTGGATAAAACAATGTATCCTTTACTAAGGTTCTTGCATATGCAGACCAAATAGGATAAATGCAAAAATAAACCAACATGATCGTCCGAATCGCATACGGTGTATGGTGCTTGCTCATCCATGCAAAGCCTCTTGATATAATATAAGATGAGAATATAAATATCAAGAGCAGATAAATTGCCAATCCGATTCCAAGATGTCCCAGATGTTTACCCAGCAGCACAATTGGAGCTTCTATGAATGTCGTTAAAATTGGATGATGATTTGTCAGGTTATGACTTGCAAATTGTTCAATCTGATTGATCGCATCTACTGTAAAAACTCCTGGTAAATAAGATATATAATTCGGTATCCATACCAACATAATGATCAACCATGCGATTTTCCCATTCTTCTGATCAAATAATGCTTTACCAGCTATGTGATCTTTCATTTCTTTTGAAAAGTAAATATCAAACACCTTATATAACATTGCAAATATCATACAAGTAATAACGAATACAAGTAATACTTTTGACATAAACCAATGATCCCTCATAAGATGATAATTTCTATCGAACACTCTTCCAACAAAAAAACATATTGTAAATAATATTGAAATTAATATAATGATGATTCTTCGTAATCTGACTTTCAACCCTGTTCTTCCTTTCCTTTTGTCTTTTTGGTTATTATTGTTGTTATCTTTTTTCCCTCTCTTTTTTCATAAAACCAATCAATAATGGAATACTTACAATGAAGAAAAATGCATACCTCATATAAACTTTAGGACCTATAAAATTAATCCCAATATTTAATATGATCAGGCTGAACGCCCCAACCGTTACATATTTCTTTCTCTGCAGACCATACACGATCAAAATAATAAATAGATTCATATAAAATCCAATATTTAAGATCCAACCTATATATGGATTTTCTTTGATTAAAAATAGTGTATCTCTTAATTTTAATCTCCATTTCTCGCTTGAACTTGTATTATCAACTCCTAAGAACAATTCCTTGTCTACAGTTATTCCATTATAATACATCGTTCCTTCTCCATACCGTTCATAATAAAGATATTCATAGCTATTATTGATCGCTGCTTGAATATACACAGATGGATATCGGAACAAATATTTTGCCCACACTTTTAAATATGCTTTTCTCTGCCCTGATGTCTGTTTTATATTATATAAAGCTTTTACAGGATCTGATGATCTTGGATCATATCGTTCAATCAGTATATGATAATCGCTACTTGGACACATTGTCGTTTCTATGATCTTTTTATCTTTTTGCGTCACATCATTTTCATGCTCTTTTAGTAATCTTGCCGTTTGCTGTAATGGTACACTTAGCATTTCCTTTTCACTTCCAGGTGCGATCTGTGTAATATTGAAAACAACCTTTGGCATAAAGACACCAAGAAAAAGGATTGGAATCAAGAAGCTGATGAAAATTCTTTTTCTGAAGCCTTTTCCAAGAAGTAAAATAAATGGAAATGCCACAAGTAACAAATACAGCCCATTATTTCGAAACAAGCCTTGCAAGATAAAAATTACGATCAATCCAACCATGTTTCGTTTTTTCTTCCAAAACATTTCTGGCTCTTTTAATAAGTGAAACAACATGATCGTCGCGATCAATATGCAGATTGTAAATAATGTATCCTTACACAATGACATCGTAGTTAACGGTGCTAACGGCCAAAATGCATAAAATACAAATACAACTCCCAAAACAACATTATTAAAATTCATCTTCTTTAAATAAAGCAATATATAGGCAAAAATTCCAGCCATAAGAATCATCTGAATTAGTGTTAACAGAAAAATTCCAACAGATATATGTCCAATCTGTTTTCCAAATTGAGCAAAGATTCCCAAGACCAGAGTATGGAATACTGGATGATGGTTATTCCAATAAGAATGCTGAGGATTTGCAAGATTCACATACTTCCTTGTCCAACACATTGTCTCATTATGAAAAAATTGTCCCAACTGATCTTGTACATCTGGATTTGCACAGCCAGGATAGAATAAAATCATGTACGGCAGCCAACATAACAAAATGACCAATGCAAGTAATACCAGCTGTTTATATGTAATCTTACCATCTTCTTTGATAGCTCTTGTATCCATCATACGGTCCAACATCAAATATATAAAAGAAATACAGGCATAAACCAAAATACTTCCAATTGCCCATATTACAATTGTCTTTCCTGAAATCCTTCCATCTTTTATTACCAGATTCCAGTTATTTTGTTTTGAGAAACTGTATCCCACAATCTGGATTGCAGCCAATAACATTGCGCATAATATTTTGACTATTTTCTCAAACTTGCTCTTTGTTTTTTTCATTCCTAAGTTTAACTCCCATTTTTTCCTGTTTTATCTTTTTCCATCTGATACACTAAAAAGTAAATCGGCATTTTTCTTCTTTCTTCCTTGAATACAGACATAACCGTTTGAATAGACATCATAATTTGCTGTATCATAAATCGGCAGATTAACACTGTCCTGAGGACTTTCGAACATGATCTCAACAAAATATTTTCCTGGCTTCAGGCTTTCTTTCAAATTCCAGCAAAGCGCATTTCCATCGTAATCTGCTTTCCTTAGAATATTACTTTTCACAATCTGCCCTTTTTTATTTTTCAAGTTTAATCTTATGTCCGTCGTTTCCTTTAAATTTCTTATGTTGATCATAATTTCTTTAAATTTTATATACGAATAAAAGCTCTGATCGATCGTATCGCCTTTTTTTACAGATAACGATAACACCTGACTTTCCGTATATTGATTGACTGCATAAGATTTATCATATGCCTGAGGATTATAAACCAGATAATCATACATCGGCTGCAAACATAAAATTCCTCCTGCAATGATCAGATAAACTGGTATATTTTTTTTCTGAAGTAACCCTGATTCTTTGAAATCAAACTGACTTATTGATTCAATTCCGAACAGCATCACAAATGTCATCATTCCCATAAAACAAATGCTGTACTTTGGGTTTGCTTCCCAAAATATATGGAATACCATACCGCCAAGAATACTAAGCATCGCAACATATACCCATTTATCTTTTTGTCTGATCAGCTTCACTGCACTGATCAGGCAACAGCATAATAATGTAAATCTTGCAAGATAGCTGTACATTAAGATCCATCCATTATATTTTCCATTCAAATATTCATTTACATGACGATAATCTGACGATACATACGTCATCTTCGTAAAATCATCATCTCCAACAAGCCATACTGATCTGAGTTTTGTTCCAAATAATCGCAGGCTTCCTTTCACTCCCAGTTCTTTATAATTTTCTTTCATCCTTTGAACGGTCATCTCTTTTTTAGCTTCCTGCGTCGGAAGCTCTGTTGTAAATCTTACGTCTTCACTATCATAACGTCCGACTCCATGAGATGCCATCATCAACCAGTGTGTTGCTGGAAATTCCTGTTGATTTTCTTTTGGAAACATATTCTTCGCTTTATATTGATATCCTACCGCTGATAAAATCATTCCACAAAGGACTGCAAAAATCAAGCTGAACTGCTTTATCTTTACTTTTTCTTTCTTCCAAAAGAAAAACACAGTGATCAATACTGCCATACATAAGATCAGATTTGTAATTCTGATCTTCATTCCTGCATAAATAACAATACCTAGTAAAATGCCATATATTATTTCTCTATAATTATCTCGTTCTTTCCATGCAAACACAAACAATAGAAACAGAAGCATCATGATTCCAAAGGAAACCGTGTGAGTGTAATAGTAAAAAATCCAAAAGTATGTCCACGGATTCAATAAAAATAGAATCATCCACAAATTTGATAATCTGATATTTTTCAAATAGCGTAATGTTACATAACCACAGACAATTCCAAGATCTATCATGCACAGATTCAAAACATTCCCAGCTATCACAAAATACTTCGTAGATATTCCAAAAAATGATAATGTCTTATAGTAACAATACAATAACATCAGATGTCCATAATTATTTGGATATTTTCCAAAATATCCATGAAACCTCTGTAATGATACATGAGGTGAACGAAGCATTCGAATTGCTTCATCATGCAAGTATAGTAAATCATTGACCGGCTGTATCTTAAATACAAAGATTGTAGACAACTGTAACAATACGATCAGAGCTAACATGATCACAAATAAGCTTTTCTTGTCAAATATTTTTCCTATCTGTTCCTTACATCTGATGATAAAAAAGCATATCAAAAAAAATAACAACGCTCCCAGCCATCGCACTGGCTGAGAAACGTTATTCATTTTATCCTGAGTATATTGAAATGGAAAACTGACAATCAAGAATGAGACAAAACCGATAAATAAAATGATCGAATATTTATAAAGAAAGTTTTTTATTTTCATTTCATACTCCTAATTGTTTAATATTTTTTCTATAATAAATTTAGGTCTGGATTTTGTTTCTAGATATACTTTACCAATATATTCTCCGATCAAACCAATCGCAACTAACTGCAATCCACCCAAAAACCATATGGATGTGATCAAACTTGTCCAGCCGCTCACTGTATTGTTCGTAAAATGCCTGAACAGAAAATAAATGATTGCTATCACACTCATCGTGCATATCAATATTCCAAGATTAAAGATCAACTGTATCGGCTTTACACTCAATGATGTGATTCCTTCAAATGCAAATGATAACATCTTCTTCAATGGGTATTTGCTTTCTCCTGCAAATCTCTCAGCTCTCTCATACGTGACAATATCACTCTGATAACCAACCATCGGCACCATTCCTCTAAGAAAGATATTAACTTCGTCAAATTCTAATAATCCTTTTAATGCCCGCTTACTCATCAGTCTGTAATCTGCGTGATTGTAAACAATCTCTCCACCCATTTTATTGATCAATTTATAAAAGGCTTCCGCAGTAAAACGCTTGAAAAACGTATCTGTCTCTCTTGCACTCCTAACTCCATATACAATATCACAGCCTTCATAATATTTCTCAATCATCTGATCTACAGCATTGATATCATCCTGAAGATCTGCGTCCATTGATATTGCCATATCCGCATGTTCTGATGCCATCGTAAGACCTGCTAATAATGCATTTTGATGTCCTCTGTTTCTTGATAGCTTTACTCCTGAAAACAATGAATCTGTTTCATGAAGTTCGCTGATCATCTTCCATGTTCTATCTTTGGAGCCATCATCTACAAAAACGATCTTACTATCTTTTGATATCTGCCCTTTTTGAATCAGATTTTCGCATTTGATCTTTAATCGCTTTGATGTTTCTCCTAATACCTGTTCCTCATTATAACATGGTACTACGATGTACAGTTTATTCTTCTTTTTATCTGGAGTCATTTGCATATTGATATACGCCTTTCTTTCTAATTATTTTTTTCTAATGGATAAAAGAAAATGCAGTAAAGCATAAACATAACCATAGATAATTCTGGTGTCTGAACAGAATAGTCCATAGAAACCGCCAAGAAAAATGCAAGCCATGTTGCTAATCTGCTAAATGAAAACTTCTTAATCAGTGAATAAATCGCAGTTACAATAAAAAATGCTGCATAACAACATCCTACTGGAATCGAATAGCGAAGCATCTCATTCAGGAAAATATTATGGCAGTTATTCGTATTGAAAGTATCAAGGTGAAACCAGTCATCCCTATTCAACACAAATCTATTTCCAATTCCTTGCGGATTCGCTTTGATTTTTTCAACTGCAGCTCTCCAAATTGGCACTCGGCTACCCATCGTTGATAGATTTCTCTCTCCAGACAGCCATTTCAACACATATTTGATTCCAACAACCGCTGCCGCACCCACTGCAATTGCTTTTGCAATGATAAATTTGTGATTCTTAAAAAACTCATCTACCAGATCTGCAACAACGATCAATCCTGCACCAATCATTGACGTATTTGTATGTGCAATATATAAACATACAAATAGCACCGCTAAAGACAAGAAATATGCAATAATATTTAAAAATTTGTCTTTATGGGCTACAAAAAATCCTACAAATAGTAACAAAATACAGGAATATTGACATTTATAGAAATAAATCCAGTTAAACCTTCTTTCATAATAATCCGTAAACTCAAATGGATGAAAATATAATTTAAAGTTATACATATGCATGGATAAATATCCCTGGCAATATACATAAATACCAATTAAATTAGTGATCAAAATAATTGCAATTATGATCTTAATCAATTTATCATCGCAGAAAATCGTCTGTGTCTCCGTTGCCATTAATACGATCAACAAGCCCAAACTGATTGCGGTATTATACTGAGCCCATGGAAACTGTATAATGTCCATATTCTGATAATATAAAACATTATATCCTATATATACAGCTAATAATAAAAGTACACCAACCAAAAAATTCTTTTTAAACTTTCTTCTGATCAATGCCCTAAACAATATAATTACAATAAATGCCAATGCTATCGCATTATGTAATATAAATCTTGAATAATATCCATCATATTCTGGTTCTTGTGCTTTAGTTGTAAGCACAGGTAAAATTGTTGCTGATATTACAAATAATATCAGCAACATTCTTGCCAGAATATTCAATCCTTTTTCAGCTTTCATAATATTCCAGTCCCTTTTTTCTATTTTGTTCTATATCCATCCGGATTCATAGACTGCCATTTCCAGGAATCTGCACACATTTCTTTGATTCCTTTTTCTGCAGCCCATCCTAATTCTTCTTTTGCTTTTGTCGCATCACAATAGCATGTTGCAATGTCTCCAGCTCTTCGTGGTTTGATCTCGTATGGAAGTGTCTTTCCACAAGCCTCTTCATATGCATGTAAGACATCTAATACACTATATCCAATTCCTGTTCCAAGGTTGTAGATACGTACTTCTGGTTTTTCTTCAAATTTCTTTAATGCCTTCACATGTCCTTTAGCAAGGTCTACAACATGGATATAATCACGGACACCTGTTCCGTCTGGTGTGTCATAATCATCACCAAAGACTCCTAATTTCTCAAGTTTACCAACTGCTACCTGTGCAATATATGGTACTAAGTTATTTGGAATTCCCTTTGGATCTTCTCCGATCAGTCCACTTTCATGTGCTCCGATAGGGTTAAAGTAACGAAGTAATACGACATTCCATTCTGGATCTGCGACATGGAAATCTGTTAAAATCTGCTCTAACATTCCCTTTGTCTGTCCATATGGGTTTGTGATCTGTCCTTTTGGGCATTCCTCTGTAATTGGAATGAAAGCTGGATCTCCATAGACTGTTGCTGAAGAACTAAAGATAATATTCTTCACTCCATGATTTCTCATCACATCACAAAGGATCAATGTTCCTGTGATATTGTTATGATAATATTCTAATGGTTTCTGTACAGATTCTCCAACTGCTTTTAATCCTGCAAAGTTGATCACAGAATCAATATCTTCTGCATCAAAAATCTTCTCTAATGCTTCACGGTCTAAAACATCTGCCTCATAAAATTTTACTGTTTTCCCTGTGATCTGCTCTACTCTCTTTAAAGCTTCTTCACTAGAATTATATAAATTGTCTACTACGACAACTTCATATCCTGCATTTAAAAGTTCCACACATGTATGGCTGCCGATATATCCAGCACCACCTGCTACTAAAATAGCCATGATTTCTCCTCCATTATTGTATATATTATTTATTTACACTATTTTTTATCATACCACATTTCACGATATCATTAAAGTTTTTCTTGTAAAGCAATTATTTGGCACTCGTCTATCTCTGAATCTTTCGTCCTTCAATATAATAACGTTTTTCACAAGCATGTCCCATGGAAAATGTCTTTCTTGGCAGTGTTCCGTCTGTCATCACACTTGGAAACAGCTGATCTTTCTCCATTGCTGGAAGTTCAATTCCTATCGTCTGCTCTTCTTTTGACAGTTCTTTTAAGACATCTTCTCCGTGGATATAATCAATACATCCTGAATTGTCTTTGAGATATTTATCTAAAAATGTCTGTATTTTATCAACTGCTAATTGATGTTTATGTAAATCCAAGTGGAGAACTTCTTCTTTATTTCCATAGTAGCAGCGAATTGTTTGTCCTTCTTCGCTGCAACATTCTGTTTTTAATGCATGTATTAATTCTTCAGGATCTGTTCCAGTAATGACTCTGTGAATTGGTTCAAACTGTTGGGAATCATCATGTAGATTCTCGAGTTCTACCAATGCATATCTCGCTGGATGATCTTTGATATGTTCCCATTGATGATTTTTCTTTAATTTTTCGTAGCAGGCTTTTGCCGTTGCCAGAGAATGGTTTCCGTCTCCGACTGCATAGACCATTGGATCATCACTTAAATCTTTATATTTTTCTATCATTTGTTCTTCATATGATTGTAGTTTTTTTAAAAATTGTTCTTTGACCTCTCCGTCTACCAGCCATCCTGCGATATGTCCACCTTCCTGCATCAGATCAAATTCATATAATTTCTCAAGATTTGCCTTCTGCTCTGTTACGATTTCTAATACTTCATTTTTCCAATCATCGCATAGCAAGATCACGTGTGGCAATTCAATCGGTGCCTGATAACGAATCTTCATTCTTGGTGGGATTCGCTCCATGACTGTTTTCTCTGTGGAACGGATCTTTGCTTCGTGTTCTGGCGTATAACTATATTGTTCCAGATCGATCGCACCTACGATCCCTCTTCGAATCTTTCCATTCTGCAAGGTTCTTTCCACATAAACCAATGAATTTTCATAAGTTTTCAACAGATGATCATCTGCATAATTCTTCATTGTGGATTGAATCTTTCGGATCTTTTCATCTTCTTTCTCACTTCCAAGATATGCTTCTGGAAGCATTAGATGTAACGTTGATGGCGTATTTCCTACATACTCTTTTACTTCATCCCAGTATTCTGGCTGGGATGAAAACTGGTCACAAGCGATCACGGCCCATTTCTTCATAGAATCTACCTGTGGCATTAAAATATTTGCTGGTAAAAATGTTTCGCTCATGTTTCTTGTCCTCTTTTCTTATATTTTTCTGATCATGCAGCGTTTCTTGTAAAATGAGATTCCATAACAATCAATCTCTTCATACTCGTCTTCATAATCTTTTGCATACATTTTATCTTGAATCTGTTTTAAAGCTTTGGCACATTGCGATGACATATCATTTAAAGTTTTTGCGTATTTTACTTCAAAAACAGCAACTCTTCCCTGTTCCACATCGTGAACCACTACATCACTTCTTCCTTCTCCATGTTCTTTATTTGACTCAACTGAATATCCTGCTCCTGCAAAAATTCCCAGTAAAAATGCATGATAGAAATCTTCTTTGTAATCATGATAACTGATGGTCTTTCGGAGTAATTTTGTCATCTCAGCTGACAGTGATTCTTCATTTCCATCCCATACTGCCTGGAATAATTTCTTTCGTTCCCATCCTTTGACACTGTCATCGAACCATTTTAGGATCGTATTCTGATAAATTTCTTTTACTTCAAGATTCGGAATGACCAAAGCAGTTCTTTCTGTTTCTAAGCTGTTTTGGCTCTCTTCTTGTGCCTTCGTTAAGTATCCAGTTAAGTATAAGATACTCCATAGATTTTCTTCTGAAGAATGGAGATAATCATATGTTAGATTCTCTTCAATCTTTTGTTCAATAGAATTCCCTGCCAGTAAAGTTTCTAATTTTCTCGTAATATTACTTCCCGCATAATCGATAAACGACCTTATGATCTCATTTCCGCTCGTATTTTTCCAATAGCTTACTGGTTCTTTTTTCCCTTCCTGACAGTAATTCAATGCATAATTCATCACGTCCCATGGACAATACACATCCACCGATCCAAAATGATAACCATCGTACCATTCTTTTACCTCTTGTGCATATGCAGATGCCTCGATATCTTCAAGTATCTGATCCACTTCTCTCTGTGTAAATCCAAAGTATTCATTTAATCTTGTCGATGAGATCGTATCGGAGACAAAATTATTGGTACCTGTAAATATACTTTCTTTTGCAACTTTCAGGCATCCTGTGATCACTGCTATATTAAGATCTGTATTATCTTTTAATGAGCTGCTCATCATCCCTTTTACTATATCAAGCATCTGATCATAGTATCCATGGTCACTCGCTTTTGCGATCGGTACGTCATATTCATCTAACAGAAAAATAACTTTTCTTTTATAATACTTGTGCATCATTCGCATCAATGTGGCAAATGCCAAGGTTGTCTCACTCTGATTCCCATTTCCTGCTTTTAAATGTAAAAATATCTCTTTATCATCTGGATCAATCTCATCACTTTCTAGTAAATACGTATGTTCCTTGCATAGATTGGCAATTAACGCCTGTAACCTTTGATACGCACTTTCGAAATCAAGCCCATCCACATCTTTCATTGAGAAAAAGATCGTTGGACATTGGTTCATCCACTGTTGACATATCTGTTCTTCTTTCTCTATCTTAAGTCCTTTAAAATGTTCTTTACTTTGCTTTCGGATATCCAGAAAATCAGACAACATACTCATTGCCAATGTTTTTCCAAATCTTCTTGGTCGTGTGATCAATGTTACTTTTGCCGTATTGTTCTGTAGAAGATCACTGATCAGTCCTGATTTGTCTATATAATAACATCCACTATCTCTGATTTCTGCAAAATCTGAAATACCGACTTTGATATTTAATTTTTTCATCAGTAACCTCCTGTCTTTCTTTGTTCTCTTAATACGTGATATGCGAATTTTTACAGTTCTTTCTCACACATATCTAACGCTGCTGCAATAACCGCATCCATATCATAATATTTATATTCTCCGAGTCTTCCTCCGAAGATGATATTTTCTTCTTTCTCGGCTAATTTCTTATACTCTTCATATAATTTTCCATTCTTTTCATCATTGACTGGATAATATGGTTCATCTCCTAATTTCCACTCGGAGCTGTATTCACGACTGATAACAGTCTTTGGAAGGTCGTTTCCTTCTTCGTCTTTTCCGAATTCAAACCATTTGTGTTCAATGATCCTTGTCCATGGTGTTTCAGCATCTGTATAGTTTACTGCTGCATTTCCCTGGAAGTTTGGCTGGTCTAATACTTCTGTCTCAAATCTTACGGAACGATATTCTAATTCACCTAATTTGTAATCAAAGTATGCATCAATTGGTCCTGTGTAGATTACTTTCTCTGCTAATGCATCCAGTTCTTCTTTGTGTTCAAAATAATCTGTATTTAAACGAACTTCTACATCTCCTAACATATTTGCGATCATCTTTGTATATCCGCCCACTGGGATTCCCTGATATAAGGCGTTGAAATAGTTATTATCAAATGTTAATCGTACTGGTAATCTCTTAATGATAAAGGATGGAAGCTCTGTACATGGTCTTCCCCACTGTTTTTCTGTATATCCTTTGATCAGTTTCTCGTAAATATCTGTTCCAACCAAGCTGATCGCCTGTTCTTCCAGGTTCTTTGGCTCTGTGATCCCTGCTTCTTTCTTCTGTTGTTCAATCTTATCTGCAGCTTCCTGTGGTGTGATCACACCCCACATCTTATTGAATGTGTACATATTAAATGGCAGAGAATATAATTCTCCTTTGTAGTTTGCCACTGGTGAGTTTGTGAATCGATTGAACTCAGCAAACTGTATGATATAATTCCATACTTTTTTGTTATTTGTATGGAAGATATGTGCTCCATATTTATGTACATGGATTTTCTCAATATCTTCTGTGTATACATTTCCTGCAATGTTTGGTCGTTTGTCGATGACTAAGACCTTCTTTCCTTTTGCTGTTGCCTGCTGTGCAAAGACGGCTCCGTATAAACCGGAACCTACGATCAGGTAATCATATTGTTTCATTTTTGTTGTTTCCTTTCTTGTAAACTTCTTATCTATATTATCAAGGTATCTCCCAATATCCATTTTAAAAATAATATTTCTCTGGATAATTATAATCGTTGTAACGTGTGTTCACAATAATATATGGTACATCAACACCACGAAGCACTTTATTCTGCGATGCAATCCTTTGGTATTCTTCTTGTGTAATATGATTATATATCATTGGATATTGCGTTGCCGTATTCTGGTTCTTCCATGGCATACACTGCATAACTCTTGGAAGATTCTGAAACGTACAATCCTTGATATTAATCTCTGAAACACCTCCTCGCACCAAGATTGCTCTGATCTTACGATCCCTGTTATAGGAAGTATATTTTCCTTTACTGTTTTTTCCAATATTCATAAATCTCGTATTAGTCAAAGACACTCTTTGCCAGTTCATCATCTCAATCCCACCGCTGACACAGTTTTTTATCATGCAATCAGAAATTGAGATATCTGTGTGATATTTTTCTACAGAATACTGATGTGTTCCTATTGCTTTTTCGAGATTTGAAAATATACAGTTTGTAATCTGCACATTCTGATTTGGCGTACAGTCATACTGACTCCAGCCATGAGTAAACCCTCTTGTTTTCTTATCTGGAGTATCTAGATTGATTGCCTCGGATGTATGACGTTTACTTGCTTTATATCCTGTAAAGGTACAACGATTGACATTTACATTCTGTGATGCATCCATCTCGATAAAATGTCCATATTTCATATTTTTAAATGTGATTCCCTCAATCGTAACATTTCTGTTATGACACATAACAAGTGCAATACAATTCTGACCAGTTTTTCCCTGATAATCCTGATCGATCACTGCCTTTCCTGTTGAATATATCTTAACATCATGAACCCCATTATATTGTCCATGCACACCCTTTTTCTTCGCTTTCGATGGTTCCAACAATTCAAAAATACCACCACTTGGTTTCATTTTCTTTGCTTTGGTTTTCATGATCTTTTTAATCGTTACACCATCTTTGAGTTCGATCGTAACATTGGATGGAATATATAAAACATTTGGTATCTTATAAGTCCCCTTTTTTATGACTAATTTTCCTCCACCCTTTTTTTCGAGCAGTTCTAAATAAGAGCGGATCGCAAAATACTGTTTTGTTGTGGAATTGTAGTATCCTTTTGCTTTTTTGTACTTTCCTTTATATGGTGATGACTTTGGCGTGATCGTGTATGTCTTCTTTGCTGCAGCTTGTGCTTTTGTGTTTGATGTTAGCATCATCGCTAAAAATACCGTGATGGCTGTAATTGCAAACACTAATTTTCTTTTTTTCAAATTTATTTTCTCCTTAGTTTATTTATACTCTTTTTCAAATCCGATTTTGCACTATTAATTGATTTCTGTGTTGCCGCATTACTGTATAATATTTTCTTTGACTTCTTTAATTGCTTCTGCATATACCTCCACTTCTTCTTGTTATACTTTTGTGCTTTTAACTTTGATGCCTTATGAATCGTTTTATAAAGATCCTTAGTTTTCAAGCGTAAGTCACCAGAAAGAGATTTTAATTGTCTGTTTTGTTCTATTTCAACAGATATGATTTTAGCTAGCGTTTTTGCTCCCTCAGGTGTAAAATGCATATTATCTTTTATATACATTCCCTTGGCTTTCTTTTTTCCAATCAGGTTAAAATAATCTGCTGTTTTTTGTCCTAAATCTATGACTGGGATTTTATATTCTTTTCCTACTTCCATCATTGCCATTCTATATTCTGGAACGTAAGGCATGTATTTTTCTGTCGTATTTACCGGTGGTGGCGTGATCAGTACTGGATTGGCTTTTTTACATTGTATTTTCTGAATATCATTGATCAAATAAGTTTTATACTCTGACACAGTAGAACCTGTCCACCATTGTGTATATACTTCATTATGACCTAACTGGATAAAAACATAATCACCTTTTTTTAATTTTTTCTGAATCGACTCAAACATTCCGTATTTGTCAAAAATCTTGACACTTGCTCCAGCCTTAGCCCAGTTTTCAATGGATATTTTCGGTGTGTTATATCTTACAACATCTACATAATCTGATGCACCTTTTACATGTGACATTTTCATTTTTGATGGATATTGAAAATATTGATACAACCTTTGTCCCCATCCATTTTGCTGTTTATTTCCTACATAGGAATGGGCGATTGAATCTCCCATAACATAGATCGTTGGTTTACTTTTTGCATATAAATCTGTTTGAGAAATAAAACTGATCATGAAAAATAGACCTATAATAAGAAATATTTGTTTTTTTCTTGTTTTGTTTATCATATTTGATAGTCCCCGTTTTCTTTTAGTTTTCAACCATGCATCGCTTTTTACAACCACTCTACTTGACAGCTATGTTTTTTTGTTTTTCTATCATAACTTATACCAATTCCAAGAATTTTTTTCACTGTAACTTTCTTTTCAGCTAATTTCCCTTGAAAACGTAATTTAAGATTTTTATTTTTTATCTGTTCTATGGCTTCTTCTGGTGTATGATCTACTTTTAACTCCAAAATCAGCCCTGAATCATATCATCAAATTTATTCATCAGCTCTTTATTCGGAATTCTTACTTTCCCATTCTCGTAACTTAAGAATCCATATACGATCATTGCAGAAAATATCTCATTTTTTGTCGTTAAATTCATCGAAACTGCTGCATATTCCTGAATCTTTGCTGTTACTGCCTCTCCCGATATCATTAATGCGAGATCATTTTGTACATCATCTATGTTTTGTCTGATATAATAAAAAATCTCATCATATGATCCTGAACTTGTCCAGTAATTTCCAATATTATTATTTGTCAATGCCAAAACTACAGATCTTGGATTATACATTCTCTCTCCTGATTTTGTCGTATAACCATCGTACCATTCTTTCAAATCTTCTCTTGAAATATGAACCTCTCGTGTATTCCTCGTATATTTCTCATACAACTGATCTACTTCTGAATCTGTAAATCCAAAATATTCATTATATTTCGCCTAAGATGCCATTGTATATTCCCAAAACATATTTAATTCCGATCCACTGGAATACTTAGCAATTGGAAGAATTCCTGTCATATAAGTCAATTGTACGTATGGACGATCCTTCAAAAGGTTACTTAAAAATAGCACATACTGCTTTTTATTTTCTTCTGTAACAAAATCCTTATGAAAAATAAAATCCCATTCATCCAGTACAAAAACAAATCTTTGCTGGTCACATTCTTCGAATATCGTCTCTAATACATCTGCTGCCGAATTATCTTCATAAATTTCGATCTGTGGATATTCTTTTCTTAAATCTCTGATCAGATTTGTTTCGATCCTGTCTATATAGTCTGTATATGAATCGCAATCTCTTGGCATCTTGCTAAAATCTATTGATATTACATTATATTGATTCCTGTATTTATTATATAAATCATTCTGTGATATTTTTAATGATTTAAAAATTGAATCTGAATCCTGTTTTTTTCCTAAAAAAGCGGTAATCATATTGGCCATGACTGTCTTTCCAAAACGTCTTGGACGTGTAATGCATATATGGGTATTACCTGTATCTAAAAAAGGAAATAATTCTGATAGCATTTGTGATTTATCTACAAAGTATGGCTGTTCTGTTTGTCCTTTGTATAAGACATATGAAGTTGAACTGTTTAGATATCTGCCCATGATTTTCCCTCCCATTTATGCAAAAATTAAATCTTTTTGTTCTTTCAGCATATCTATAAGCAAATCTCTGTTATAGATATAGCAATAATTATTTTCACGAATTCTTTCAAAATCGGAAATTCCTATTGGAATTTGGATACTGTTCATGTTTCTTAATGTCTATAAAATTTAAATTATTATGTTTTTCAATATTTAGAAAAATACACAGAGGTCCTTTTCTTGAAACTTTTTTATATTTTCCACTTATTTTCATTGAAATTTAATACACAAATGTCAAATAATTGTTTTTTTATTATACATTATTTGTTATTCTAAGTCTATTTTTGTTTTTGATATCTTAAACATTCATCCTCTGTGTCTTTATATACATATATAAATTTATATACTGTGACAATAAAAAGCCATACCTATTTTGGATATGACTTTCTAACTAATTTTACTCTATACGTTCAATCATTATTCGATTTGTTTGGAATTTATTGACTAATTTAGTCTTAATGTTACAATTTATTTTATAGACTGATTTCTTAATGTCTCAGGTATCTTAAGTTGATTTTGATAATTTCATCACTCCCAAAGTTTTTCCGCATAAATTCCATTCTGAATCAACTCTGCGAAAGCCTTTTGAACAATTTCTTTATCTTCTTTATATGTAACTCCAAACCAACGATCCTGTGTCTCTAACACTTTTACATTGGCTCTTTTCTCTTTTAACAGTTTGTCCACAATATTCGGCAACAAATATTCACTCTTTAAATCTCCTTCTTTCACATTGGCAAGGAAATCTTTAAAATCTTCTGCTAAATAATCTATAAATTCTGGATATCCTGCCCACATGTTCATAGATACTTTATCTTCCGGACTAATCCATTCTTGTACTTTAGGATCGTCGCATTTGATTTCTCCGTCTTCTCCCATTTCTATTCCTGTTGTTTCATGTACTTGACTTAGTAAACCATTCTCGTCAACCACACTCACTCCTCTAGTCACAGTTCCATTATCACTTAATGTATTCTTTAAGATAAATCCACCCATACCCATTGTGAACTCTCTACCTAAATCTTCTCCACTCACTAAGAAATCATGCAGTTTCACAAATGCTTCCTTACCATAATAATCATCTGCATTGATAATTACAAAGGGTTCTTTCACAACATCTTTACAACATAGTATCGCCTGCCCTGTTCCCCATGGCTTTGTTCTTCCTTCTGGTAATTTAAATCCTTCTGGAAGATCATCAAGTTCCTGAAATATATATTCAACGTCAATTTGTTTTTTTATTCTGCTTCCAATAACTTCCTCAAACTCTTCAAAAATATCTTTACGAATAATAAAAACTACTTTATTAAATCCTGCTTCTTTTGCATCATAAATGGAGTAATCCATAATGATTTCCCCATTTGGTCCCATCTTTGCTAACTGTTTAATTCCCTCTCCAAATCTAGAACCTATACCTGCCGCCATAATAATTAATGTTGTATCCATAACATCCTCTTTCTTGTATTTCTTTTGTAATAATAACTCTATAATTCTTTCTCACACATATCAAGTGCTGCTGTAATTACTGCATCCATATCATAATATTTATATTCACCAAGTCTTCCGCCGAAAATAATATTTTCCTCTTTTTCAGCTAATTTCTTATATTCTTCATATAATTTTCCATTTTTCTCATCATTCACTGGATAATATGGTTCATCTCCTAATTTCCACTCAGAACTATATTCTCGGCTGATAACTGTCTTTGGAAGATCCTTTCCTTCTTCATCTTTTCCAAATTCAAACCACTTATGCTCAATGATTCTCGTCCATGGTGTTTCAACATCCGTATAGTTTACGGCTGCATTTCCCTGAAAGTTTGGCTGGTCTAAAACTTCTGTTTCAAATCTTACGGATCGATATTCTAATGCTCCTAATTTATAATCAAAATATGCATCGATTGGTCCGGTATAAATGACTTTCTCTGCCAATGCATCCAGTTCTTCTTTGTTCTCAAAGTAATCTGTGTTCAAACGTACTTCTACATCTCCTAACATATTGGCTACCATCTTTGTATATCCGCCAACCGGAATTCCCTGATATAAGGCATTGAAATAATTATTATCAAATGTCAGACGTACTGGAAGTCTTTTGATGATAAAGGAAGGAAGTTCTGTACATTGTCTTCCCCACTGTTTTTCTGTATATCCTTTAATCAGTTTTTCATAAATATCTGTTCCGACTAGACTGATTGCCTGTTCTTCTAAGTTCTTTGGCTCTGTAATCCCTGCTTCTTTTTTCTGCTGTTTAATCTTATCTGCAGCTTCCTGTGGTGTAATCACTCCCCACATCTTATTAAATGTATACATATTAAATGGGAGTGAATATAACTCTCCTTTATAGTTTGCTACTGGTGAATTTGTAAATCTATTAAACTCTGCAAACTTTGTAATATAATTCCATACCTCTTTGTTATTTGTGTGGAAAATATGTGCTCCATATTTATGTACATGGATTTTCTCCATATCTTCTGTATATACATTTCCGGCAATATTAGGGCGTTTATCAATTACTAAGACTTTCTTTCCCTTTGCTACTGCCTGTTGGGCAAAAACGGCTCCGTAGAGTCCAGAACCTACGATTAGATAATCATACTGTTTCATTTGTTACTTTCCTTTCTTTTTGAGAAAACTCTTCTTAAGTATCCCATCAACTACATAATTTTGTACAAATGTCTCTTTCGTCAGCAATAAAATTATGCCATAAATCCCAAAGAAGCTGATACCTGCTACTACTAATTTTAAAAATACCATATCAACAACCCCACTGCACTTTATAGATATAATACTTGCCAAAATTAACGCTACCAGCACTTTCCAGTATTGAACCTGTTTTGCTATCTTAAAAAACAAATCTTTCAAATACATAATCTGTATAATTAACACAACAAATTCCGCAACCAACGTACCCAGTGATGCTCCTGCTGCTCCCATCTTAGGAATAAAGATAATATTTAAAATCAAATCTGCCACTGCGCCTGCAACAACAGAGTAAACCAACTGTTTTTCTTTATTCAATGGTGTTAATACCTGAATTCCCAATAAGTTTGATAATCCGATCAAAACAATTGTTGGTGCAATGATCTGCATCGCCAGTGTTGCCCCAATAAACTCTTTTCCTGAAAGAAATACTAAGCAATCTCTTGCATAAAAAATTGTGAATAACATTAACGGCAAAGCAATAACAATAACAAAATTATATGCTTTCCTTATCAATGTCTGGAATTCTTTTTTTCTTCCTTCCATAATATAATAGGATAGTCCAGGCAATAAAACTGCCCCTAGGGATGTTACCAGGCTTGTTAAAATAGTCTTTACCTTTACTGCTGCATACAATCCAACATCTACATCCGTTTTCATAAAACCAAGCATGACATTATCCAGATTGGTATAAATATTTACCGCAACAACTTGGGCAAATAATATTAAAATCGGCTTTAAATGCTGTTTAATATCATAGACTGATTTCTTAATGTCCCTGGAACCTTAATTGCTTCGTTGTAAGATCTATGGGAGCTCTCTGAAGCGCGTAAGAATCAGGAATCAATGTAGCGCTTAATATGCACATACACTGTCTAAATATTTTTCAAACCATCTATATTTTTCCTTAATTTTATCATCTTTGCTTTTCTTCTTATATTCTTGAATAAATTCAATAAAACGTTGTTTTTTCTTTTTGTCAAATTTATAATTTTCATGTTTTTGAAGATACTGAATAAAATCAAAATACATTACTCCATCCCTATCTTTTTTTATATACTGCTCTAAGACATTATCCCAACTTATTGCTGTATCTAAAATAATTCTTGGATACTTTGCTTCCATACTTTCAAGCTCATATGCTTTATTAACTGCTGAACCCAACAATATATTCAACTGCTCATTAACTAATATCTCTCCCTTAGTAATTCCCCCTCTCACTAAATTAATATCTTTGTAGCTCTGTTTTTCAGCAGTAATTTGAATTTCTGATGCATCTAATAATTGAATTTGTATAAATGCTATCAATTCTAAAATTTTATTAATATCATTTCCAATAATATACATACAATCAGAGAAATAAAAAATAATCAAATCCCTTTTTGCATCTTTTTTATTTTTATTTAATATAAAATTTAAAATTCCAACATCATGTAAATCAGCACATCTTTTTATTTTATCTTTATATCCCAATATATCAATAAATGCAACATATAATTCTTTAATTTCAGTTTTTAAAAATTGCTGAAAATCTGACATATTTTCCATATTTATATTCCGCCTTTCTACGTAAGGCATTAACGTGTTATGAAACATATTGTTTAGCCTTTGCTTTTTATTTTTAACAATAAAATTGACATACTCCAGAACACACAAAGGTATGCGGCAGACTGTATAATAGTACCATCACATACTTATTTTATTATTGGGTATCTGTTTAGGACATCAATGATTATCGCATTTCCACATGATTTCTTAGGTTATCAGGAGCCTTATGAAATATTTATTATTATCTCAAATTTTTATCATTATATTATTTCATATAAATATATATTGAAGGTCTAAGTACCACTTTATACTTAGACCCTCAAACAAACTAATGATTTAAAATCACATCACATATTTTATCCACTTCTTCTAATTTCAAATCTGCATATAATGGAAGTGTTAACACTCTTTTTGATATATGTAATGCAACCGGTGTTTCTGATACATCATATTTTCCATGGAAGCACTGAAAGCTATTCGTTAATGGGTAGAAATATTTTCTTGCGAAAATTCCTTGTTTTCCTAATCGATCTGCGATTTCGTTTCTACTGTAACCAAATGTTTTTTCATCGATAACTATTGGAAAATATGCATAATTAGATTTCACTTTATCCTGAATTGGACTTAACTGAATTCCTTCAACATTTTCTAAATGACTTCTGTATCTCTGTACAACCTTTTTTCTCTTTGCAATCTCATCATCCACATGTCTTAAATTGCAAATTCCCATTGCTGCCTGAAATTCGTTCATTTTAGCATTGGCTCCAACACTTTCAACAGTTTCCTGATCTCTAATTCCAAAATTCTTTAAATTATACAGTCTTTCACCTAATTCTTTATTTTTATAGCAAACTGCTCCACCTTCAATTGTATTAAATACCTTTGTAGCATGAAAACTAAAGCAAGATGCATCTCCAAATGATCCTATTCCTTTATCATCATAGCGTTCTCCAAATGTATGTGCAGCATCATAAATTACTTTTAATCCATATTTATCTGCTATTCTTTGAATTTCTTCCACATTACAAACATTTCCATATACATGGACAGGCAAAATCGCACATGTTTTATCTGTGATCAATGCTTCGATTTTACTAATATCCATCGTAAAATCTTCTGGATTAATATCACAAAATACTGGCTTTAATCCATTTCTTATAATGGCATGTGTTGTTGAAGCAAATGTAAATGGAGTTGTGATAACTTCTCCCTGTAAGTCCATTGCCTGTAATGTTAATTCCAACGCCATATGTCCATTTGTTAATAAATCAATATGTTCTACTGAAAGATATTCTTCTAAATCTTTTTGCAGTTTTTGATGTTTAACACCCATATTGGTTAACCAATGTGTTTCCCATAATTCTTTAATTTCATCTACATACTCATTTAAATCCGGCATTGATGACCTGGTCACTAGAATTTTATCGCCCATCTATTATTTCCTCCTCAATTCCTCAAATCGATTGATTTCCATTTCTTTTTTATAATCTTCAAATAGTTTTAAACAATCATATTGAGGTTCATATCCTAACTCTTCTTTTGCATTTTCTACATCCATTAAGAATCCACCACCTGCTGGTTTCTCTGGACAATAGATAATCTCTGATGGATGATCTTTTGGAGAGAATACTTTTATGATCGTTTCAATCTGTTCTTTTAATGTTACTGGTTTTCCTGTTCCAACATTATAAAAACCTTCCTCACGATCAACTTCCACAGCCTTACAAATCATCTGTGCACAATCATATACATGTACCATATCTTTTGAATATTCAGGATTTCCCCATAATTCAATAGGTTCTCCTTTTTTTGCCCGTTCAATCATTCTATACACAGGTCTTAATGTTTTAACTCCATTTGGATAATAATAATGATATGGACTATAGTTATAAATTGTAGGGAATCTAAAAATAAATTTTTTCAATCCATATTCCTGATGATAATGTTCAATCAGCTCTATTGCTGTATTTTTACTGATAACATAAACAGCATGATCACCCTTATAACTAAAATTATGTGGCATATCTGGTTTCAACACCGCCCCATTTGTCGCAGATAATGATATGTCAAATACAGTTGTTGAAAACAAGATTCTATCCGCTTTTGTTTTACGGCAATATTCCAGCACATTATATGCTCCTATAATATTGGATTTAATATATTTGTCTGGTTGATAGTCATCCATATAGGATGGTATTTCAGCTGCTAAATATATAACAGCATACACATCTTCTTGTGGAAGCACATCAAAGTCTTCTGCCTTTGTTAGATCTACAGAATAATAAGGAATTCCTCGTTTTTCAAAAAAATCTGTTTTTCTTCTTCCTGAGGCAATAACTTCATACTCTTCTGTGTTAAAATACTCTCTTGCATATTTTAATACATATGATCCTACATTACCTGTAGCTCCAAAAATAACTATTTTTTTCATTCTTGCACCTCCACTATCTTCTTTATCATTGTTGCAATATATCTCATATCATCTGAATCATATCTTTGATCACATGGTATTGGTAAAATATTTTGGGCTAAATAATATTCGTACGAATCCTCAGCCTCTGTCTCTATAACATTTGGCCATAACAACGATATATATATCTTATGGTCTTGTAAATATTTTCGTACATTCTTTCCATTCTTAATCAGTAATGGATACATGTATGCACCTGTAATATGTTCTAATTTTTTTATTTCATTATACTGATTTAATTCTTTATTCAGCTCTCGAAAATTCTCAGTTCTCTTTTCTTTAACTGACTTATAATCAACTAAACTAAGTATGGCTTTCGTTGCATTTGACATATAAGCTGTTTCTTTGTTTCCAAGTTCTTCTTCATTTTCCTGAAATTTTTTATAAAAATCACTAGCACAAGTATCTATCCTTCCAAACAAATATTCCATTCGATCATAAGATTGATCCGTTGATAATTCCTTATCCATATATGTATCTGTACTTAAATAAGCACCATCAGATACTCCAAAAAATTTTCTGCATGTATAAATTGTATCAATTCCGAGAATTGGTTTTCGAAAAAATGCTTGTGCATTATCTATTATTATACGATATTTTTTCGATAATTGCACAAGTACTTCATCTTTTAATATACCATAATAATTTACTACATAAACATATGCATCTTTGTCATCAACTTCTAAATCTTTTAGCAAAAAATCCTTGTCAATTGAATAATAATCAATTTGAACTGATTCATCTTCACATGCTTCAATCACTACTTCACATATAAATCGCGGCATATAAATATGTTTGATATTTTTCGCCTGTATTAAATATTTCAAGCAATTTCTTCCTGTGTTTAATGCAATCATGTTTGAATAATATGAAACATACTCTTTATGTTCAAACTCCAGATATCCGCCATACTCCCTCATTGCTAAAACCACCTATTCCTCAATTAATGTATATTGATTTAAAAATTCTTTTACCTTATCTTTTGAATTAAACATCATAACATCAATAATTGATAAATTACTCTGAAATTCATTATGAAACTGTTTATATTCGATCTTACCAGTTTCCAAAAATTTCAAATCTATTCCATGTTTTTTAAACTCTTCAAAAGAATATAATTCCTGTCCACCAATCGCATTATAATACTCTGTTGCACCTAACAATTCACAAATAGAAAGAACTTTATCCTGCCCTTTTAAGCTGCAATCTTTATTTAAAGTTGATGACAAAATTAATTCTGTATCAATTTCTAAATATTCATTGATTATCTTAAACGAGTTTAAAATAAAGTCTGATATACTTTTTTGCTCTCCGTTCATAATCTTTTCTAAAAGATCTTTTACTTCATTGTAATAAGGAGCCTTCTGATATGCACCTTCTATCACTCGCATATTTTTATTTTTCAATTTTTCATTATGATTTACTTCCACTTCATTAATGAGTTTATGTGGACTTGCCCCCAACATTGGAATATTAAAATATTTTGGTTCTCCATTAACTAAAATACGATTTCTATTAATCCATCCACCTTTAATAAAATTAACATCATCATATACAATATATTTGTCAACTGCGTTCATCAATTGCCAATATCCTATATATGGGATAAAATACGGCTGCATTATTCCTAATTTCATAATCTTCCCTCTATTTCTTTCTAATAAATGATTTTACCATACCTAATAAATATTCAAATTCTTCAAGTTTCAAAATAGCAGATGCTGCTATATAAATGATTGCCCCTAAAACAATCTGAATTAATAATGTTATGATCATTGGTAATGGAAGGTATCCAACAAAATACACACATATTCCCATAACAACTGCCAGTAAAATACCCGGCGCAAAATCTCGTACCTGTTCTAAATACCCATATCCTAATAGCTTCCTATTTGGCCATGAATTAATAATCTGGCTTAATACACTACTCAATAACAAACTATACGCCATCGCCATTACACCAAACCACATCGTAGATAACAAAATAATCAATCCTACAATTTTCTTTACAATTTCCAACCGTAAAAACCAATCACTTCTTCCCATTGCATTTATTGCATTTAAATTAGCTGTATGTACTGGCCAAAACATATATGTAATACAAAAAATTCTAAGAAACGGAATACAAGGAATCCACTTGTCTGTTAAAATCAAGCGAACTACAGGTTCCGCACAAAATGCAAGTCCCATCATAAGTGGTGCCATTACATAAGTACTAGTTTTAATTGCCCTACGTGTCATTTGTTTGATACGCTCTGGATTATCTTGTTCCACAGACATCGTTGGTAATAATACACTGTCAATTGACGTATTTATATTTGTAACGATAACTTTCGGAAATTTATCTCCTTGATTGTAAAACGCCAGATCAGAAGATGAGTAAAGTTTCCCTATGATCAAATTACGCAGATTATTATACGCCGTATCTAACAATGAAGATACTAGAAGTTTCCATCCAAATGAAAATAAACCTTTCAGTCTTTCAAACGAAAACATTTTCTTCGGTCTCCATTTTACAGTTAACCAAAGTATTAAAGTATCAATTGCTGTATTGGAAAGTTGTTGTGCAACTAGTGCCCATACACCAAATCCCATATATGCCATTGCTATACCTAAAACTGCTGAGAAAATTGTTCCACCAATCGTTGAAAAAAAGAATCTCTTAAACAGCATATTTTTAGATACATATGCTTGCTGTATTCCTTTTACTCCAGATATAACAATTGTCAAACTAATAACTCGTATTACAGGAGTTAATGTTGTATCTTTGTAAAACAAAGCAATATATGGTGCAGCTATAAACATACCTGCATAAAGGATCATACATACTATAAAATTGAAATAAAATACAGATGAAAAATCCAGATCATCTGCATCTTTTTTCTGAATCAACGCAGTTCCTAATCCACTGTCAACAAACACCTGAAGAATTGTTGTAAAAACTGTTACAAGTGCAATTGTACCATAGTCTTTTGGATCAAGTATTCGTGCAAGAACAATTGAAACTACAAAAGTTACAAGCTGCGCACCACATCGCTCTGCAAATCTCCATATAAAATTTCCAATTACATTTTTCTTTGTAATATCAGCCATTTTTCTCTGCTCCATATTTTCTATAACTAGTTATACACTGTAATTATTAAAGATTTTATTTAATAAATATACGTAACCTAAAGTACTCCTTGGCTCTATAAAACAGCAACAATATGTTATACATTCTATATTTTAACATCAACAAGGATATTTTTCTGCTTAAAGAAAATTCAAAATCTTGTATATCTAATTTCTCAGTAATATAAACACTTCTTAATTTACGAAGTGCTTTCTTAGCATCCTTATATGATTCAAATGACAGTCTTGATATATTGGATATTTCATTTGTATATACTAATTTCTTACAATAATTTAATCGTTGCCCGTTATTTGTATCAATATTTCTTTTTTTTACTATTTCTGCTAATTTTTGTTGAAAAGTCATGTTGTTTTTAAATAGATCTTTCGAATATTTATTTAATGCCGAATTATAATTTCTATGATATAAATAAAGCGGTCTTTTCTCAACATAAATTTCATCTACATAACTATATAATTCCATTAAAAATAATAGATCTTCCGCTATAGCTACTTCCTCATCAAATTGTATCTTATATTTCTCATAAAAAGAACGTCTCACAAACGTTCTCCACACAAGTCCCCATATTCTCTCATTTTCTTTATCGCGAGAAATCATCTGTGGTAATAATTTTTTTTGAATATCATATTTATTAATAATTTCATTTTTCCATGGTAATTCTACAATTTTTCTTTTTTTATCCGTATATACCTCAACATAATTACATAATACAATATCTACTTCTTTTATTTCTATATCTTCTACAAATTGCTTTAAATATTCTGGTTCTACTTCATCATCAATATCCATAAATGCAATATAATCACCCTTTATATGCTCGAGTCCTAAATTACGAGCCGCAGAAACCCCTTTATGTTTTTGTTGAAGTACCTTAAATCTTTCATCTCCACATCTTTTTATTTTATTTACTGTTTCATCAGTAGATCCATCATCAATAAATAATGCTTCAAAATTTCTATATGTCTGTTGCTGCAATGTTTGTATACAAACATCAATATATTTTTCCGCATTATAGAATGGTATTATAATTGAAACCATCTTTGTCGTTAAATTCGTATTCAAAAATTCGCACTCCTTAATAAGCAAAACTTTTTATTGATATATCCGTTATTTTACAGCTTTTTTAATATATCTTTCAATTCCTTACATTTCTGAAATACTCTTGGACAAAAAATAAGTAAATAATACCTTATCCTTTCCTTTATTTTTAATCCACGAATATATTTCATACATTTTTTATTTTTTAATTTACTATATTCTTCTACACATACTGCACACTTTATGTAATCATATAAATCAGCTTCTTTTACAAAATCTGTAAATTTAAAGTTGTTATATTTGTTAAATTCCGCTCGCATTTTACATTTTTTTTCATACATTTTCTTTTCGCGTATCATATATGCATTAAAATTGCTATCGTGTAAAGATGACCATGAACCTGAACTTCCTATTCTATATACAGACATTGGTTTTTCAAAACAATACACATATTTACCACAACTTGCAAAAAATATTTGCCATGTATAATCTAAACATAAAACATCAAAATATGTTGGAATTATTTTTCCTTCTGGTAATCTGGCAAATATACTACTTGTAGCTATAAAATCTCCACCTTTTACCATTACATCCTTTATAGAAATCTTTTCATCATTGTCACTTGTTCTTACTATTCCAATATTATTTTTATCATCGTCCACTAAATAAGCATTATGCACACAAAGACTACATTCTGGATGCTCTTCCATATAATCATACTGACTCTGTAACTTATACTCATCAATCCAATAATCATCCCCTTCGCAAATAGCAATATACTTTCCATTTGCTCCTGGAATTAAAATATCACGGATTGGACTTACCCCCTTTGAATACTGATTTTCCTCATGAAAAATAGGTTTTATAATATCTGGATATTTTAATGCATATTCCCTTACTATATCTGTTGTCCTATCCGTAGAACAATCATCATTTACCAATATTTCGTATTTGAAAGTTGTTTTTTGTTGAACAAAACTATTTAACGCATCTGCAATATAATTTTCCTGATTATACGTAAGACATAATACAGAAACTTTTATATCATCATTCATTATTTTACTCCTTCGCATTACTTAAAATACTCCAAAATTGCTCACAGGTATTATCCCAGGATAGCTTTTTTAACTTCATTTCTACATTTTGATGCATTTCTTCTAAAATTTCTGGTGCATTCACTACTTTTATAATTTTATCTGCTAATTCTTTATAATCAAAATCAATTAATAATGCTGTGTCATCACCTAAGAAAAATTTATATGATCCATTTCTAAATTCAATCAAAGGTAACCCTGTAGCCAACATTTCATATGGAACTAAAGAAATATTAGACATAGAAGCTGTCATTCCAAAATCGCATTTTTTATAAAGTCCAAATAACTCTTCTCGTGATAATTTTCCTAAATTCGTTGCCCCATTAAATCTATTTTTCTTATCAATTCCAAAGAATAAAACATTTAGTTTATACCCCTTTTTCTCCATATAACTTTTTGCATTTGATAGTAAATATTCACAAATATAAGGGATTCTTCTACCAATAAATCGAATATAACATGCAACTGTAATTTCTTTTTTATTTCGATAGTCTTCATAATTTCTTTTATCAAAATTATACTCTTTGGGATCATATGGAAAATCTACCACATCAATTTTAGAACTATAATTTAAACAATTTATCTTAATCTTCTCTGCATTCCATTCTCCCAAAGATATAATATGATAATCAAATGAATACGTATTTTTAGCAAGTACTGAAAAATCATTTGTTTCATAAAACTCTGGTTCATAATCCTGAACAAAATACACCTTATATCCTGATATTTTCTGAGCATAATAAGCTGTCTGCCAACTTGTAGCAATACATACATCATATTCTTCTGATATACATTCTTTTAATACCTTAACTTCTCCCTCATATGATGGCATGCAAATTTTAACATTCTTTTTTGCTTCTTCCATTGTCATTTCTTCTGAGCAAACTGCTAGTGTAAGATTACAGCCTTTATTTTGTAACGAACTCAGGATTCTTAAAGCTGATGTTACTCCTCCTAAATTAGGATATACAACAGGAACTAACATTATCACATTCTCTATTTTTTGAAGCTTGTCATTCTTTGTCTTTGTAAACTCAAATTCATTCATGAGTTCGAATACTTCTGCTTTTGTTTTCTTTATTTCTTCATATCTTCTATACATTTCAATTATTTTAAATATCATGAATTCGTCCCTTCTTTTGGTATTAAATACTTTATATTTATTTCATCTTGTGTTTTACATTCGTCTAACTCATTATACATATGACACACCATACACATAAAAGTTATAAAATGGAATGACATAATTTGATAATCTATAAAATTCTCAACAGCAAACATAATCATCGGAATTAAAATATATGGATTTTTATTTTTAGCTACTGACCGAATAATATATGTCCAAAAAAATATGACAAGACAACCAAATATTATTCCTCGTTGCATGAACAACATAATATATCCATTATCTACTATAATTTCCGTTTTTCCATTAAATGTTCCCGCATCAAAACCAGATCCGAATAAATGAATTCCATAATATTTCACTGCTTGAAATGCATATGTTAATCTAAAATTAAAAAACACGTCTAAAAATTTAGGAACCCAATGATAAAAAAGAACTAATGCAAAACTTACTATTGTTCCAATTCCAAATACACTATTTATTAAAAAAAGTTCTACCTTTTTCAATTCTCCATTTTTCACCCTAGTATATCTAACTTTAGCCCAATAATATAATATATTTGTTCCCACTATTATGATAAATACAAACCTTGAACCGCAACAAACAAATGTATATACATTTAACACTTCAAAAATAAAGTGTTGATATAATTTTACATGTTCTCGTTTCCATGCTATCCATACAAAATAAATAGTCATTACTGCAAATGGTACCTGATTACTAAACTGAAATCCAAATGAATGACGTTCATAGCGATTACTATGAAGAAAAAAGCTACTTAAAAAATCCGCTGAATATCTAATATTAATTTCATCAGATATGATATTAAACGCACATGATAAAAAAACAATTGCACATCCTATACAAAAAGCTATTAAAAAAGTTTTGAAGATTGAGTCCATAGAACATTTTGAAGATATCATTATCATTATAAAAAGTAAAATAGAATTTATCTCAAGACCATTTTGAAGCATTGAAATAACGTTTATTCCAATTAACAAAATCATCCATATGTCTTTGTCGAATTCAATATCTCTCTTCAAAAACAATAAATACACTGCTGATAAAAAAAGAAGTATCAACTTACTGCAAGAGACGAATACATTCATAAAGTCATACTGCATAAAATTACTTTCCCCTATCACCATAACAATGATATAAAAAAATAATATCACGTTGTAAATGCTTATTAATTTAAATTTTATTCCATACTCTCTTTCCATACTCTCTTCCCTAATCTATTTTATTCATTTAATATATCATTATTAGCGCAACTAAATCTCTAAATAACACCTAATAAAACCCTTATTTTAAACGTTCTCTCTGATTTTTTATTAAATGATTTACATTTAGGATCTGATATTACCTTAAATCTTTTATATATACTACTTGTACTGTCACAAATATCTTCTAGAAACTTCAACATACTTTCATCGAGATATTTTCTATTATTTTCACAAAAAATCTCTAAATATTTTGACAATTCGTTTTTATTCTCCTTGGAAAACCAACGATTAAATGAACCTATAAATTTTTTAATTATTCCCTTTCCTTCTTTTGCTATAACATTATTCTCATGTACTCTATACCCAAATAACGGAGTATCTTCATATATTACTCCTCCAAACGCTATTGCATATGTCATAATGACAAAATCATGCATTGGATATCCAGAAATTCTTTTTTCTTTAATGTATTCCCTTAACTTATCATCAAATACCATAGCGCAACCCTGTGTAGTTCCACAAACAATTTGCGAATTAATTGAAAACTCCGGAATTTGATCATTCATTTTCTTTCTAATTGTATTTCCCTTACTATCAATAATCCTGCAATTAGAACACCATAATGAAATATTTTTTTGTTCTCTTAGCGCGTTAATTGCATATTCCAATTTATTGCAATCCCAAATATCATCTTGATCACATAAAGCATAATAATCGGCATGTATCTCCGGATTCATTAACAATTCCCAAAAAGACATTGCTGGGCCAACATTTTTCCCCTGTAAGAATATAATGTTTATTTTACTTTTCCATCTTTCTATAATCTCAACAGTATCATCTGTACTTCCATCATCTCTAATATATAGACTTATCTGTTCTACAACAGTCTGATTTGCTATACTTTTTAATTGCTCATTTAAATATTCATGTCCATTATATGTCGACATTAGAATTGCAATTTTCATAACTCCTCCCTAACTAGTCCAACCTCTATTATTTACTATTCTCTTTTTATTTTCTTTTCAAATAAATTTTTCTCAATACTCTTGCATTATTCTTAATATTAAATCCCGCTCTATCAGCATTCGATACCGCTTCTTTGGACAGTATTTCTCTATTGCTATTTTTCTTGATCATTAATACAATCTCTTTTGCCCATACACTAGGATCTTTTTCTAATGACAAGAACTCCACATTATCCGTAAAACAACAATCTTTCGTGATCACATCTGAAAAAATACAAGGCAATCCATTTAACTGCCATTCTACTGCTACTAATGGAAGTCCTTCGAATAAGGATGGTAACAGCATTCCATCCATTGCCTGTAAATAATCAGATACACGATCAGTTGTTCCAACAAAAATAATATTCTTTGATATTCCTTTTGCTCGTTTTTCTATTGTTTCTTTTAATGGACCATCGCCAATTAAATATAATTTTGCTGTTGGTTCAATTTTCACTATCTCTTTAAAGATTTGCAATAAAAATCTGTGATTCTTTTGTTCAAAAAAACCACCTACATGTCCAATTGCAATTTCATTTTGCAAATTTAATTGTGTTCTCATTTGCTTTCTTATTTCTTGATTAAAAGAAAATACCTCTACATCTCGTCCATTCTGCAATACTTTAAATTTTTTTCTTCCAAAAAGCCATCTTCCAGCTTCTACTCCACAAGCAAGTGCATCTGTGTAAAATATATTAAATATTGGTCTTAACAATTTGTCCGCTTTTACCTGATCACATTTTGTATTATGCGAGTGTGCAATTCTTTTTTTGCAGCCGCCTAGCCAAGATGCAACCATTTCTATCGCTAATGTCCCACTGTTTCCATGTGCATGAACAACATCGATTTTCTTTTTGCGAACAAATTTACTTAATTGTAAAAAATATTTCATTGTATTACTACGTCTATTAGGTAAATCTATTATTTTGCATCCCATTGCTTCTATCTGATCACGTATTGAATCTTTTACATCAATTGTTCCTGCAACATATATATCCAATCCTTCTCGATTCATTGCCTTTAAGTATGAAACAATCACACTTGTTATTCCATCATATATGAGCCCAACTGTACTAATTATCAAAATTCTCCTATTTTTTCTCATTATTTTCCTCTACTTAATTTCTACTGAAACATATCCTCTACAATAGTTTCTAATTTTTCATTAAATTTTGCATTATTATTATCAAGCTCAGTTGTCATAGTTCTTACAATCTTATCATATCTTAAAATTGCTTTTTCCAAGTTTTTAATATTCTTTACAACAATAATATTCCCATATCTCTGCTTCACCGCTGTAGAAAATTCTACTTGATGATTATTTACATGTTCATCATATTTTTTCTGTCGTGGCACAACAATCGGAATTTTTCCAATCTGCAATGGCATAATAAAGCTAGATGGTCCTCCATGTGTAATCACAATATCTGCCTTGTCAACATTTTCTAACATTTGATCATATGGAAGTAATTCTGACCATTCACAGTATTTTGGTTCATAAGTACAGTAACCTGTCTGCATAATAACTTCATCTTTGATGATTCCATTTCCTTTTAATCTGTCAATTTCTTCGATTAGACGATTAAATTGTTGTTCGTGTGTTCCTACTGTTACAAATATCAAAAGAATACCTCCTAGAAAATGCTTCCTAAATTAATTGCTTTTGGATAAACTTTTTTCATTTCATCCCATTGCACAATAAACTTATCAACAATCGGATAAACAAGTTTTCCTGTTAATGTTGGTTTGTCAATTCGATCAAACACTTCAATATAAATTAATTTCTTACCCATTAATTTTGCAATATAGAAAAATGGCACTGCAACTGCTGCCCCTGATGATATCACAAGATCTGGTTTTTCTTTTCTCAAAACTCTTAGTGCTACAAACGTATTTTTTATTAAATTTTTAATATTCCTGTTTGTCGGAAAATAACATGGATATACTTTTTCCCCTTTTAACATACTCTTCGCATCTTCTTTATCGAATGTAACCCAGAATCGTTTTTTATTTTCCCAGAAAGGCTTTAACATATATAAATGTGTTAAATGTCCTCCACTAGACCCAACTAAACATACCTTCATATTTCTACCTCGTTTACTATCTTGCTCCATCACTATGCAACACAACCTGAACTGTCTTCAAGATAATCTCAATATCTCTCTTCAAAGACCAATTTTTAATATATTCTACATCCATAGAAACAATTTCTTCAAAATCCGTAATATCACTACGTCCACTTACCTGCCATACTCCAGTTAATCCAGGAGTCATACTTAATCTGCGTTTGTGATATCCTTCATACTGCTCGAATTCATCTACCGTTGGTGGTCTTGTCCCAACAAGGCTCATATCACCTTTTAAGACATTCCAAAACTGCGGCAATTCATCCAAGCTTGTCTTACGAATAAACTTCCCTATCTTTGTAATTCTTGGATCATCTGTCATCTTAAACATCAGACCATCCATCTCATTTTGTTCCATCAGCTCTTTTTTTCGTTCCTCTGCATCTGCATACATAGACCGAAATTTATAAATTTTAAAAATACGTCCATTTCGCCCAACTCTCTTCTGTGAAAAAAATAGTGGTCCCGGCGATTCTAATTTAATCATTGGTCCAAGAACAATCGTTACAACTGCTGTAATCAGTAATCCAACAATTCCTCCTAGAATATCCATCAAACGTTTCAGTACAATCATATGTAATGGAATCTCTCTTTGTGCAAATGTGATTGTTGGATACTTACCGATTCGATTAAGATACTTGCTTCCACTTTCTACATCTAATTCGTATAAATTGATATTTAAATCAACTGTAATTCCCATCTCCTCAAATCGTTGCACTAATTTTTGAATCTGTTCATCTGGCTCTTCTGGAATCAGAATAAACACTTCGTCTACTACTTCTCTGATTGCATATTGAAGCATTGTATTCCTGTTTGCGACAATTGGAATATCCATAACTTGCTGTCCTGTCAAATCTTTGTCTGTAATGATAATCCCTGTCACCCATAGATTCCATGTCTTTTCCTTGATGATACTTCTTACCACTTCATCCATTCGATCTGACGTTGTTACAATCAACATCTTTCTTGTGATCGAATTATATGGTCGATACTTTAAAATATACCATCGATAAATCATATGTGATATCTGCATCCACCAAAAACTAAATATCATCGTTGTAAGATAGATAAATCTCGAATAATCTCTTGCATCATCAATCAAATATGCAACCGTCGCCATCAATGCAGCTGTGATCAAGTTTGTTTTGAAATTTGCCCAAAATTCTTTCCAAAATTTTCTTTTAAAAAAATTCTGATTTGGATCAATTGCCAAATACACAATCGTTAATACAAAAATAGCAACTAACCAACGATAAATCACTCGATTATCTTGCGCCCATACCCCATAGATATCCGAATAAAACCTAATATGTGACATTAAAAAATATCCAATTGTAATTCCAAACACATCACCTATATATATAATCAGATTTTGTATCTGTGAACGTTTTACTCCCATACTCTTTGTTCCTTTGTTTTATTAATCCTAATTTCTTTTTGCTTTCTTTGTTAAATCTACAAGATAGAGCACAAAAAATACTCCTGCTGCAACTACAAATCCACCAACTGCACCTACAGCTAAAAATTTCTTTGTGCTAACTGTCTGTTCTGCCTTTATCTTAGATGGCTGATCTGCGATCACTAGTTTATTTCTTCCTAAATCTTTCTGCACTACTTTCTGAAATACTGGCAAAACTTCTTTTGAAATCTTCTTCACATCATCTTTATCATCTGATTTTACCTTAATCTCAAGTAATCTTGTTCCATCCACAACTTCTGCTGAAATTGCATCTTTCACATCATCTTTTGCAATTTTCGTTTTCTTCGCAATTTCATTCACAATCAGATCAGTTTTAATTAATTTCTGATAATCATACGCCAAATCCCCAGCATTGTCCCTGATCAACACCTTATCCGATGTCTTAGGCACAGTAACATATACCTGCATCTTAGAGCTATACTCTGTCATGCTCTTCACCTTCGCATATCCAAATCCAGCTCCAGCGAATACTACCATTCCTATCAAAATAAACACCCACTTTGACAGAATATATTTACACATATCCAATAAATCTACCTCGATCAAATCAACTCTTTCCTTCTGGCTCATAACCCTTCTCTCCTTTTGATTCTTTTTCTCTGTATTTTCTGCCTGACTCCTTGGCATATATCCTTTATTTTAACATATATATAACATAATTACTACATTTCTGTAACTTTTCTTTTCATCTTACTTTCTTCTCTGGTATTCTTTTGCTGTCTTCACGATCTAGAAGACTCTTTCTGTTGTCCATTTTGCTTTCGCAGAGCATTCTGATCCGTTCTCCTAGCCATGTGACTAATTTATCTCTTCTTGATACTGTGATAAATGGTAATCGTTGTAATAATTCATTAAATTCTTCATCAAGTCCTATCAGATTTTGAAACTCATATCGCTCTATATTCTGGATCAAAGCGATCTGTTCTTCATGATATTTGCAGAATGGTTTTGATTCGTTGAGTGGTAATGTTTTGATCTTGTTTTCGCTGATTCCTGCAAATGCTGATGTCCCTGTGTCAAAAATTGGAGATGATTTTTCTATTTGCAGAGTATTAACGTTGCGGATCATCCCAAAGTTATTATAATGTCTGTCTCTGTTACAGATGATATTTACAGGCACAGTTTTCCTTTTATTATACCACAAACCATAACACCCAAAAAGAGACAACAAACATCTTCATCTGCTGTCTCTTTTCTTGTGTTTTCTATTCTTACCAAAACTTTGTATTCGTTGTAATATAATCCACTTTCTGTGCAATATAATCTGCGACTCTTTCTGTATCGTCCACAGTCCAAAGTCCTACATTCACTCCACCATCTTTGAATGCCTTGATGTCTGAGAGTGAAATCTTATCACAATTTGCATCCAATTCAATCTTACGTTTCTTGTAATAATTGATCATTCCCTGATCTGGATTGTTTGTTACATGCTGTAATTTTACATTTGTGGATGTTGTTGCGTTATCGTCTAAGACTTTTCTCATCTGTACCATTGTTTCAAAGTCATAGGCAATAAACATATATTCTCTATTCCCCATGATCTGATTTGTTAATGCATACAGATCTTCCATGTTGTTCTTTGTCACTGCCTGCATTCGAGAGTCATTGGTTGTTTCATTTCCATATTCTACGAATTCCATCTTGATCTCGATAACTGGTACCATGTTGTACTTCTTACATGTTGTTAAATAATCTTCTAATGTTGCAACTGTTGTTGCTGATTTTACATTTCTGTATTTTGAAATGTTATTTCCAGATTTGATTGTCAGTTTCTGGATCTCTGATAATGTCATATCTTCTGGTTTCTTATCGACTCCACATAATCTCTTGAATGTCAGGTCGTGCTGCAGAATGAATTTCTTGTCTTTTGTCATACGGACATCTGTTTCTGCTCCCCAGAATCCTGCTCCACCTGCTAATTCATAGGCTTTGATCGTATTCTCCGGTGCTTCGGCACTTAATCCGCGGTGTGCAATAAACTTGGCACTATTTTTTGTAATCGGTGTTACAACAGTTACTTTGTAACTGTTTTTCTTCTTTGATCCATCGGCTGCTGTTGCTGTGATCGTAGCTGTTCCGACTTTCTTTCCTGTTACAACTCCACTTGTGCTGACTGTTGCCACGCTTGTGTTAGAAGATTTGTATGTTACCTTTTTATTTGCTGCGTAAGTTGGTGTTACGATCGCTGGATTGCTGACATTTTTCCCTTTCTGTACGCCTACGCTTCTTTTTGCAAATGTGATCGCTGTCACTTTCTGTTTTTTCACTGTGACTTTGCATGTTACTTTCTTTGATTTTTTTGATCTTACGTAACATGTGATCGTTGCTTTTCCTGCTTTGACAGGTGTAACAACTCCTTTTGTACTGACTTTGGCGATCTTCTTGTTGCTTGTTTTCCATCCAAGCTTTGCTTTGGATGCTTTGGCTGGTGTGATCTTCACTGCAAATCTCCGTGCATTTCCAACATACATTGTCTTTCTATATGCTGACCATTTGATCTTTGATACTTTCGTTGCTGCGGATACTGGAATCAGACTTGTCATAAGAAATACACCTAAGATAGTGATCACTGTGAATTTCTTTAATCCTGCCTGCATCATTTTCTTTACGTTTTTCATAGTTCCTCCCACTCTTTTAACATTTTTGTAACATTTTTCTAAGAGCTATTCTATCATGTTTTTTGTATTTTTACCAGTATCTCTTCCTATTTTAACATTGATTTAACAGCTTTTTTCTGTATTTTTCAAGGTACAATCCATATATCCCCAATCCGATCCATGCCAGCAAACTAATGCATGCCCCTATTTTTAATCCTGGTGTTTCATAATCTAATTTGACATTTTGTGTTCCTTTTTTCATTACGATTCCCATAAACATTCCGTTTGCCTTGTAAATCTTTGCACGTTTTCCATTGACTGTTGCTTTCCATCCTTTGGAGTATGGAATCGTTACACACAGAATCTGGTCTTTTTTCGCATGATAGACTCCTCTGAAATGATTTCCTTCGTATTGGATCTGTTTCATTGAGTTCTCCTTGCGTTCCTTTAATCTGACAAGAACATCTTTTTTAGGAACTGTGATCAGACTGATATCATCAAATTCATATTCACCTGGAGACAAGAAATTTAATCTTACTTTTTCTTTTGCCTTGCTTGTCTGATGATTGATCTTTACGATGTAATCTTTTCTTCCAAAATAGTATGGATTGAAGGTGCTTTGAATATGGATTTTCTGTTGTATATCATTCTGTGCCACAAGAATTCCTTTTGTTCCCTTTCTTCCAGTCAATATAAAGTTATCATCTCCATTTTTCTTTCCATGGTAAACGAGATTTTTAAAATACAGATAAGTTTCCTTGTCTTTCTCTACTGGCACCGTAATATCTGCATATTTCTTTCCTTTTGGAGATGAGATTCTTGTCTCTGGCAATGAGATCGTCTGTATATCAGGATTGTTTCTTTGTTCGTTATGTTGAATCTCTTTGTCTGCCGGATGCTGATCCAATATGATCTGTGCAAGCATTGCCTGTTCCTTGCCGACTCCATTTAACTGCTTGTATTGCTGTTCTGTCATATAAGAATCGTATGCATATGCAAATGGCAGTGCATATTTATTCTTATATAATGTAATATTTCTTTTTTTTCTTAGTTTTTCAACTCCATATGGTACATCCCCCATGGAACTTACATCTTTTGCGACCTGACTGTTATGTGCTACTGTTATGTATTTTACACCAGCTAATGACAGGAGTCCCAGTCTTTGATCGACTCCTTTATATTTATCTGCATACTGCATTCCCAGCGTATCATATCCTTTGATCATATCTGTCACACATTTTGCTGTGATACTGTAATATCCGCTGATCGTATTCAAATGGTTGATCAGTCCATAATTTTTATATCGATATCCCTCTGCATGTACTCGGTAAACAGATGGATCATTTACCTTACTCAGCATACTAATATTATCTTCCTTTAATGTTCGATATGCTTGTCCCTGATCCATAAATTCCTGTGTATAAGCATATCCTTTTGGATCGAATCTGTAATATCCATGCACTCCCACTGATATCAGGAGCAAGATTGCCATGCTCACTCGCACAGTTCTCTTCTGTGCATCATAGCCAAGTCTTTGAAATATCAACAACAGAATATAAAATACTGCAATTAATCCACAGGCTGCCATAATCCCTTTATTCTTCAGGATTTCTTCTCCTGATGCATTTACGATGATACAAAATACAGTATATATGATGATTCCTGCTCCGATCCCGATCTGCTGTCGTTTTGACATCACAAATAGACGTGGATACATTTCTGCTGTCAACAATGCCACAATAAAGCTCAGTGCAAATGCCCACCGGTTGTTTGCATAGGAAAACCCATTAAATGCATATCCAAAGATTGGGAGAATCAAAGCAATAATACTTGCTATAAATGTCGCTCTGTATTTTTTATGTTTCATTCGCTGTGAAAACAATGTAAATAATACAACAATCCCAACGATCGGCAGATATCCTGCGTTCGTATTGCTGCCCATATTTCCGTATCCAATAAAGTTTTCAATAAACAGCAGATAATATTTCCCTGGGTATACGATCAGTGATTTCCAGTCAACCCCTTTGCCGTAACGTCCATTTCCTAGGAATCCTATGACGGATGGCAGTAAGATCACTGCTGCCATTGCAATTCCCAGTGTATAATACATTCCAAACTTCAAGATCGTCAGGAAAAAGTTTTTAATCTTATTTTCTTCGTTGTATTTATAAAAGCGGATCCACGCATAGATCACCGCAAATATCGTCAGCATATATAAGAAATAATAATTGCTCATTGCTGATACGCAGACTGCGAAAATAAATACATACGGTCTTTCTCTCTGATAGATCTTCTCAATCCCAAGACATAACAGCGGAAAATAGATCATCGGATTGATGAAGAATGGATGGCGCAGTCCTAGTCGGAAGCAAAATCCGCTGAATACATAGACCAGTGCCCCGATCACTGTTCCATAACTTCGTTTTTTCATTTTTCTTGCATACATAATAAACGTGATCCCAGCCAGATACATTCGTAACAAGATCATGAAATCATACATGGTTTCTGTATTCTTTGGCGAAACAAATCCATAGAGGAGGTTTAACGGATCACCGATCGCATAGTAATTCAATGTTGAGAGAATATCTGCACCATACCCAAGACTCATATCCCACATCACAAGTTTTGGGTGTCCCGCCAGAAGATTACGGAAAAATTCTCTTAGTGCTTCCCCATAATATGCCAATGCTGAAAAATGCTGGCTTAATCCGTCTTCTACTCCTGCTCCCCATACAAAGCTTTTTCCTTCGGTAAAAAATGGCAGAAATGCCACGATACACATCAGTAAAAACATCAGTGTATAGATTCCATAGCAATACTTTCTTTGTTCTTTTATCATTATACTTTTCCTTTACCCTTTACCCTTTTTTGTTCATTATCACGCTTAGTATACCACATTTTGGATTGAAAATTCCTGAAAAATGTCTTAAGATATTGGATGTATGTACATTTTAGAATATTTTATATCTATCGGAGGTAATATGATATGTTAAATTTGATAAAGAAATTATATAATGATTCGCGAATTCGTTATTTATTTTTTGGTGGATTGACAACCCTCGTTAATCTTGGAATGTTTGCTTTATTAAAAGGACCATGTGGAATTGATTATAAGATCAGCAACTTTTTCTCTGTTGCGATCGCGATCTGTTTTGCATTTGTTGTAAATAAGCTATATGTATTTCAGTCTAAATCTGAATCCTTCGCAGATACAATTCATGAATTCATCAAGTTTGTTCTCGGTCGTCTTGTAACCATGGCTGTCGAAGTGGGCGGAGTTCCTTTCTGTGTTGAGATCCTTCATCAGCCACAGATGATCGCCAAGTTAGAAACACAAGTTATTGTTACAATCGTCAATTATTTTATCAGTAAATTTCTTGTTTTCAAATCTCAAAAAAAATGATTCCCTGTATCACATAAAATCCCTGAGATCAGATATTCATCTCATCCGATCTCAGGGATTTGTATTGTTATTCTTTGGATTTGATCACTTCTGAGATAATGTATCTCGGACGCATCTTCACTTCATCATAAATCTTCGCAATATAATATCCGATCACACCTAAGCTGAACATCAAAATGCTTCCAACCAACAGTAACAACAAGATCACTGTTGTAAATCCTGCAACTGCATGTCCAGAAAAATACATATAAAGCGATTGTATTCCAAGTAGTACTGCAAATACGAAGAATACAACGCCAAAAAATGTGACGATCTGCATTGGTGCGGCGCTAAATGATGTGATATTATTCACTGCATATCGTACTAATGATTTGAATGACCATTTGGATTCTCCTGCTTCTCGTTCCTGCACATCAAATTCTACGTATGTTGTCTTGAATCCTACCCAGGATGACAATGCACGGAAAAATACATTTCGTTCTGGAAGTTTCAGAAATTCTTCTGCTGCTTGTCGATCCATCAACTTAAAATCAGATGCTCTGGACATATCGATTCCTGTTGCATCGCTGATAATGCTGTAAAATGTCTTTGCAAACATCTTGTGAATGAAACTTTCTCTTCCTCTGGATGCTTTCACTCCCTCGATCACCTGATATCCGTCTTCCCATAAACGATACATCTTTATAAGTGTTTCTGGCGGATGTTGAAGATCACAGTCCATTACTGCAATACAGTCTCCTTCTGCCTGTGCGATCCCTGCAAAAACGGCTCCTTCTTTTCCAAAATTTCTGGAAAAGCAGACTCCTTTGATATGTGCTCTTTCTTCCTTGAGTTCTAAGATTTTCTCCCATGTATGATCTTTAGATCCGTCATTTACGAATACTAATTCATATGGAATCTGTTCTTTCTCAAGCAGGTCTCCTACCACCTGTGATGTTTTCTTAATCATCTGTTCTTCGTTATAAGCTGGAAGAACAACCGATAACATCTTATCCATTGTAAATATCTCTCCTTATATTTTATTCTACCGTGATCTTTGCACTGACGTTCTTCTCAATCGACATATTCTTGATCTTTGTCAGCTGAACCTGTACCGTATGCGTTCCGGGTTCATACAGTTGCATGTCAATCTTTGGATTTAAATCCTTCACTACAACTTTATCTACTACTGAGCGTAATCCGCTGATCCTCACCTTTAACTCTGAGTCATCAAATTTGACATCATAATTCTTCGTATTATTGATCAATGCGATCTGTTCTGTCGGAATCGTCAATGTACGTTTCGTCTTTTTCTCGATGTTCGCACGGATCACGATATTCTTGATCTTATCTACAGATTTTACAAATGTAATACCATCTGGCAGTTTAATATCGGACGCTTTGATCGTTTTTTCAATACTCTTTGTACTATCACTGATATCTAAATTCGCCAGTTTGATACTGCTGATCTTCTCCAGATCATCTTCAGCTCCAGTAATTTCTATATGTTTTGGTTCATAATCAATGCTTCCAAGTACATATCCCTTGCCCGGCGTTCCTTTTGTTTCCACGGTAAATGGTATTGTCTTCGTTCTTGATAATCCAATCTTTACTTTAATCTTGGTCGTATCAAGTTTGATGCGGTCCTGACTTACTTCATCTCCGTCTTCATCATAACACTTGACATTCTGAGCCATTGTTACATCTTTCTTCAATCCGGATACATCTACTTTCGCTACGATCTGTTTGATCCTGCTTACCACACTCTTTGGCCCAGATACAGAGATCAGATTCGGCGTTGCTGTCTGTGTGCTTACCGTATATCCACTCGCTGGTGTCCCTTTCACCACAACATTGACTGGTATCTGGTCACTCTTTACATCTTCCAATACGACTTTGACCGTTGCACCACCTGTATCGATATCTAACTGACTCTTGTATCGTAAAGCCTCAACTTCGATCTGGATCGCATGAACATCTGACATAGAAGATACATCTGCCGTTGCACGGAAATCTGACTTCGTCAAACGATCTACAACATCTTTCTTTCCCTTCACAGTAAAGCTTACGGTATCTCCAGATTCAATCTTATAAGTCTGATTAAGATCGTCTAAAACCTGTTCATTCAGCATATCAACCGGTACATCGCTGAAAGTCTTCTTGATGACCGGGTTATCGGTGTTGATAACAAACATCCAAAGTAGAAAGGCAAAAACAACAGAAATTATTTTTAAAAGCAGATCACTTTCCATTCTTTTTTTCATTTCGATTCCGCCCCTTCCATAGTTTGAATTTCTTATTCTGTCCTTTTTCTTCTCTCAGGACAGCCAGTTCATCTCTCAATCTCTGTGGATCCAGATGTCTGATGATCTTTCCATCCCTTGCGATAGAAATACCACCAGTTTCTTCGGATACGATCACAGTGATACTGTCTGAAACTTCACTGATCCCTACTGCTGCTCTGTGTCTGGTACCCATTTCCTTTCCAATCTCTACACTATCGCTTAATGGAAGATAGCAGGTTGCTGACACAATCCTGTTGTTGTGAATAATCACCGCGCCATCATGGAGTGGTGTATTGTGTTCAAAGATATTGATCAGAAGCTGACTGCTGACCTTCGCATCAATTGGAATTCCTGTACGCTCATACTCTCCAAGTGCTACCTCTCTTTGCAGTACGATCAGTGCTCCTGTCTTTACCTTTCCCATCTCAATCGCTGCTCTTGATATCTCTTGCAGAGTTCTTGCTGTATATTCCAGTTCTTCCTGACGGCTATCTGTAGAGAAAATATCAGTTACCCAGTTCTTTCTTCCAAGCTGTTCCAATGCGCTTCGGAGTTCTGGCTGGAAGACGATCAAAATCGCTGTGATTCCCACACTCATTGTATTGGAAAGAATCCATGAAACTGTATGTAATTGCAGTAAATATGCCGCAAATGCAATACAAAGCAAGATAATGATCCCTTTTAATAATACCCAGGCTCTTGTTGTTTTGATCCATTTGACGATCAGATAGATCATGACACTGACGATCAGAATATCTACAATGTCATTCAGACCGATCTTCGGAATCGATGTCCAATATATATATTTTTCAAGTCCATCAAAAAATTTACTCAAATTTCCTCTCCCTTTTCTTTGTCCTGTTCTTTATGTTCTTGTTTATGTTCTTTTCTTTTTAAACTAAATCTATGTGATGGTACCGTGATCTGTGTAACATTAAATTCTTCTTCTTCCACAGTCACTTTCGGTATCGCTCTTACATAATAATAGTATTCTTCATCTTCAAATTCAAATGTTTCTTCTCTTGTATAGTCGATCACATTGTATAAAAACTGTATGATCAGGGCGATCGCAATGCTTCCTATGATCGTTCCGATCTGTGATGTGATATTGATCTCATTGTTAACCAGATATCCTCCTATGAACATGCAGATCAGATATACAACTCCTCCTGCAAGGATTGAAATATTCCATCCATGCGCTGCTCCCCGCTTGCGAATTGCTGTTACGAGTGCTGTCACCAGACAGAATACCACAAAATACAAAAGCAGATCCTTATTGTCGATCGCTCTTGCCGCGATCAGACTGTAGACCTTCCCATGTGCTGATCCTGATGCCAGCTGGTTCATTGTCTGCTGAAGGATATTGGACAGATAATAGATCACTGATCCCATTAAGATCGCTGGAAGTCCTGCAATTCCACAAAACATCCCAACAAAGATTGGTAAACATGCAGGCAATTGAAAATAAAAGAAGATTGGCACCATCATCAGATAAATCCTTGTCTCTGGAAAAACTCTCTGATATACAAGAAAATATAATACAACTACCAGTGCAAAAAATAATGTCACTTCTAACGATACATGAAGTAACTCTAAGAATATAACGACATAAAAGATCAGTGATAATGCTGATATTGGAATAAAGACACTGATCACTCCCATCATAAAGATAAAAAATGGCTGTGAAAAGGTCTCTGTATATCCAAACAATTCCCCTAATACATAAAATAAAACAGTTCCTCCAAGGAATCTCATCCCTGATTGAATATATCTTCCTCTCGCCGTGAGGAATTTCAAAAATCGTTCTCTATATATCAATAATTTTTCCATCTTCGTCTTCCTCCTCGACTATCGTTGGACTAATGTCTTCATTCTCTTTTTCTTTATATAATGTTTCTAGTTCTTCTAAATGCTTGTCATAGATCAGTACCCTTGCCCTTACCTCATCATACTGCCTGGATGCTCGCATCTTCGTAAAATGCAGGTAGACAAAAAATACCGCAACATAAATTCCTATGATCACAGCCGCAGATACTATAACTTTACCTTCTCTCAGCTTCATGATCACAATATCTAACTGCATGATACACAACAATCCTGTCATGATCAGAAATGAGATCAACAAGGCAATGCTTGGCTTGATCTTCTCCGATCTGACATAATCTTTCTTGGTATATTTGTAAATACGGAAATCACCTTTTCCATAATTCTTCTCATACTTGGCCATCTCAGCCATAATCTTTACTTTCTCTTCTGAAATCATATGCTTTCACCTGCTTTTTCAGTCTTATTTTCATTATAGCATGGAATATAGCAAAAAAAAAGGAGGTATGAAAACTCATACCTCCTAAATCAATTCTTCTTATCCGAAGTATCTCTTTAATAATCCTTCAAATGCTTTACCATGACGTGCTTCGTCTCTTGCCATCTCATGAACTGTATCATGGATTGCATCTAAGTTTGCTGCTTTCGCACGTTTTGCAAGGTCAAATTTACCTTCTGTTGCTCCATGTTCTGCATCTACACGCATCTCTAAGTTCTTCTTTGTGCTGTCTGTTACAACTTCACCTAATAACTCAGCAAATTTTGCTGCATGTTCTGCTTCTTCGTATGCTGCTTTCTCCCAGTATAATCCGATTTCTGGATATCCTTCTCTATGAGCTACTCTTGCCATTGCAAGGTACATTCCTACTTCAGAACATTCTCCTTCGAAGTTCGCTCTTAGATCAGCTAAGATATCTTCGCTGACACCTTTGGCAACACCTACTACGTGTTCTGCTGCCCATTCTTTTTCTCCTTCTACCTGCTCTTTGAATTTATCTGCTGGTACTCCACACTGTGGACATTTCTCTGGTGGCTGTTCTCCTTCGTGTACATATCCGCATACTGTACAAATCCATTTCTTCATAATTCTTGTTCTCCTTTATACTTTATATGATCATTTATGTTGCTTTGCCTTTCGGCTTAGTGTCTTTTGTTTAAAACAGTAATGATTACTATTTTTAACTTATCTTTATATTACCATCACATTTTACTTTTGTCAATGATTTTTTAAACAATTTTTGCAGATTCCTTTAAAATAAACAATATTCTGTGTAATCTTTCCAGGAAAGTTCTCACTTGCGATCTCATTTAACTTCTCATCGATCGGTGCCATCTCCAAATCGATGACTGCTCCACATTCCTGACACACAAAATGATAGTGTGGATCGGTGCATGCATCGTAATGGTCTGCTCCTCCTTCGTAAGATAGCTTTAGTATTTCCCCGCGTTCGCTTAATAATGCAAGATTTCGATAGACTGTTCCAAGACTGATCTTAGGAAACTCTTCTTTGATGTTCATATATACCATATCGGCAGTTGGATGGTCTTTGCGAGTCATTAAAAACTTTATGATGGCATCTCTTTGCTTGCTTTTCTTCGTTGCTGGCTGCATAACCTCTTCCTTTCCTCTTTAATTCAAGTAATAACTGTTACTGTTTTTAGTATATATATTTTTATACATTATGTCAACCATTTCGAAGAAAATTGTATAAATTTATATACACAAAGCAGACAGGTATTTGATTTCCTGTCTGCTTTGTGCATTTTTAAAACTTAGGGAGTATAACCAAAGTGTCAGTTTTAGCTCTGGAATACTTTATGTGGATTCAAGATATTCTTTGGATCAAATGCTTTCTTAATTCCACTCATTAACTCAATTGTTTCTGTATCAAGAGATTCTCTCAAATATGGCTTCTTCGCAAATCCGATTCCATGTTCTCCGGATACTTTTCCACCTAACTGTGCAGCTTTCTCGTAGATCTTCTCCATTGCTGCTGCCATTCGTTTTTCAAATTCTTCCTGGCTTAAGTCATCTTTTAAGATATAAGAATGAAGGTTTCCATCTCCAGCATGTCCGAAACTCTTGATACGTATATCTACTTCATTATGTAAGTTATGAAGGTATTCTACCATTTCATTGACTTTATTTCTTGGTACGACCATGTCTACTTCATCCATATCAGTTGTAGATCCTTTGATCGCTTCAAGGAAGGCTCCTCTGGCTTTCCAGATAGATTCTTCTCTTTCTTCTGTATCTGAGATCAGTACGTCAAGTGCTCCTGCCTCTAAACAAAGTTTTGCAACTTTATCATAATCTGCTTCAATCTCTTCTGTTGAATTGCCGTCAAATTTGAGCAGAAGGTACGCATCGGATTGGGAATCTGGGAATTTTTTACCTAGGTACTCTTCTGCATCAATGATGACCTCCCTCTGCATAAACTCAATGGCAGTTGGGATTGCTTTGGACTTGATAATGAGAGGTACTGTGTCAATTGCTTCTTTTAAGGTTTTAAATGGTATCAGTAAACTAATTGCCTTTTTAGGCAGAGGGAGTAATTTTAATGTGGCTTTTGTGATAAAGCCTAAGGTTCCTTCGGAACCGATCATCAGGTCTTTTAAGGAATATCCGGAACTGTTTTTTACAACCTTTCCTCCAAATTCCACGATCTTTCCATTTGGAAGGACAACTTCAAGACCTCTGACATAATCTCTGGTCACGCCATATTTTACAGCACGCATACCACCGGCATTTGTACTGATATTTCCACCGATCGTTGCGGATTTCTCTCCTGGATCTGGTGGGTAGAAGAAATCATGATCTTCCACGTAGGCAGCAAGTTCCATTAATAAAACTCCTGGTTCTACGGTGATCGTTAAGTTTTCTTCATCAAGTTCTAATATATGATTCATGAGGCTTGAATCGATCATGATCCCGTGTTCGATCGCTACGGACGATCCTACCAGACCGGTTCCAGCTCCTCTTGGTGTGACCGGAATATTATTTTCATATGCATATTTCATGATCTCAGAGATTTCTTCTGCAGAAGTCGCTTTTACTACAACATCTGGGTAGCTTTGTGCTCCTCCTAATTCATCATGACTGTATTCTTCGTTGATATTTTCTGCATATAAAATTCTTTCATCGTCTTTTATGATATTTTTGATAACTTCTAAATCAGCTTGATCAAATTTCTTATAACTCATATCTCTTACGCCCCTTTCGCAGCTTTAATCTTCTCGATCAGTTTTGGTACGATATCGTAGACATCTCCTACCAGACAATAATGTGCTGTCTTAAAGATCGGTGCTTTTTCATCGGAATTAATGGATACGATGCAGTCAGAGTGATCCATTCCAGCTACAAACTGAATGGCTCCTGATACACCACAGGTAATGATCAGTTTCGGGCGTACGGTTCTTCCACTTAATCCTACCTGACATTTTGCTTCTACCCATCCTGCTTCTGCAAGTGGTCTTGTGCAGGCTACCTGTCCGTCTAACAGTTCTGCTAATTTTCTGATCATTGCAAGGTCTTCTTCTTTCTTGATTCCTCGTCCTGCAACAACTAAAACATCGGCAGATTCGATAAACTTCTCTGGCTCTTTCTTTACAATATCTAATACATCCACATGTGCTTTGATCTTTTCTTTATCGATCGCACATGAAATGATCTCTCCATGTGTTTCTTCTGTTCTTTCTGGTGCATTCATGACTTTGTATCTTACCGTTGCCATCTGTGGACGGTTATTTGGTGTTAAGATATGTGCCATGATGTTTCCACCAAATGCTGGTCTGATCTGAGAAAGGTCTGTGTTCTCATCCATCTCAAGAATCGTACAGTCTGCTGTTAATCCTGTCTTCATTCTTGCAGCTACCCTTGGTGCCAACTGTCTTCCGACTGTTGTTGCTCCTGTCAGGATCGCACATGGCTGATGTTTCTTGATGAAATCTTCAAATACAGATGTATAAGATTCTATTTTGAATCTTGCTAACTCTGGGAAGTCGTAAACAAATACTTTATCAACTCCGTAGTGTAATAATTCTTCTGCCTTATCTGAAATGTTATTTCCCATAAATAAAGCATAGACTGGATGATCGATCTTACTTGCCAGCTCTCGTGCTTTTCCGATCAATTCGTATGTTACTGGATGAATTTCTCCATCAACATGATCGACATAAACAGCGATTCCGTTCCACTGACTCTTATCAATTTCTTCTTTTTTCTCATCTTCTACATATTCTACTGCTCCAGCTGGTCCTTTCTTCACACATAATTTACACATCTTACATGCGGCATTGATAGAAAGTTTTCCGTCTTTTTCTTCCATCGCACCGAATGGACAAATATCAACCAGAACCTGTGGATCTTCTACTTTTTCCTGATGTATTACTAATTTTGGCATTCTCATTTCCCCCTTTTAGATAAATTTCATATCTGTGATCATATGGAATAATTTGTCTGCGACTTCACTTCCGTCTCCGTCCCATACTTCATGATGGTCATTCGCTGTTGGAGGGAAAATTCGTTTTACCTGTGTTGGTGAACCATTTAATCCATAATGTGTTTCGTCTTTGTCTTCCATATCATCTAAGGAATATACTTCAATTTCACGGTCTGCGGTATCCATCTTCTTTACATAGGATGGAAGTCTTGGCTGGAAAATGTCTTTATCTACGGATAACAAACATGGATACTGGACTTTAGCAATCTCCAGTTCTTCCGGCAGATCCATCTCGATCGTGATCGCATCGGATTCTACTTTAGATATCTTCTTTACATTTGATACACTTGGGATATTTAACCATTCAGATACTTCGGAACCAACCTGTGCTGTGTCACCATCAGTTGTCTGTTTTCCACATAGGATCAGGTCAAAATCTCCCATCTTCTTGATTCCCTGTGCGATCGTATAACTTGTTGCCAGTACATCGGCTCCACCAAATCTTCGGTCTGATAATAATGCTCCACGGTCAACTCCCATGGCAAATGCTTCTCTGATCACTGTCATTGCCTGTGGTGGTCCCATACTGATGACACTGATCGTTCCACCTACTTCTTCTCTGATCTTAAGCGCTGTCTCTAACGCATACAGATCATATGGATTCATCTTTGAATCGGCTCCGTTTCTTAACAGCACACCGGTTACTGGATCAACTTCCACTTTATTAGATGCCGGTACCTGTTTGATACATACTAAAATGTCCATTGCTATTCCTCCTCATTCCTAAGACTTTCTATCCTTTATCTTAAGCTCTTCCGCTCTGAATTGGTACTACCAATTTTGTTTGAAAAAAATTTGGATGTTTTCCGCATCCATTGTTTTTATCTGTTTTTGTCTTATTGGTACTACCAATTTATGTTTTTATTATATATACATTGTCTACTTTTGTAAAGTACTATTTGACATTTTTCTTTTTTTTGTTAATCTTGCATAAAAAAGAAGAGCCAAAATGGCTCTTTCCTTAAAGTTCTTTGTGAATAATGTTATCAATCATCTCGAAATGTTTCATCAATGCTTTCTGTCCATTGACCACATCTCTCTTTAATAAACATTCGACAATCTGCTTATGTGCTTCCTGTAACATTCCTTTTCGCTTCTCAGTTCTTAAGATTTCTCGACGCATTTCAAAAATGAAGATATCCATCACTTCAGATAATGCATCTAAGATATTCACGATCAGAACATTGCCTGATGCTTTCGCGATCGCATAATGGATCTTCTTATCATACATTGTCTTCTCGTCGTTATCTGTACTCTGATCTAATGCATTCACATATTCTTGTAATTCTATGATGTCTTTTGTCTCTGCATTCTTCACTGCAAGTGCATATGCCTGCATCTCCAGTCCGATACGGATCTGGTTGATCTGATCATAATCAAGCTTATCAAGCATAAACATCATAGAAAGGGCATCTACCATATATCCCTTAAAATTTCCTGATATATAATTTCCTGCTCCTTGTCTACTTGAGACCACTCCCATGACAGTTAAGATCTTCAACGCTTCACGAACGGAATTCCTGCTGACTCCAATCTTCTCTGAGATCTCTCTCTCTGGTGGAAGTCCTTGTCCAAGAACAAGTTCCTGATTCATGATCTGCTCTTTGATACTATCTATGACAATCTCATAGGCTTTCTTTGTTTTTTCCATATTAACATTCCATTCTGTCTATTACTTTTTTTCTTAATCACATAATAGGTAACATTATACCAGATTCACTTTTTTTTGAAAACCCCTTGCAATATCCTTTGAATAGTTGTAGTATGTAAGAAAGTTAGATGTGGTTTTTAATACTATGTATTGAATTTTATAACACTAGAATGATTGGAGGTTTTACCATGAAACATAAATTAAAAGATCCAGGAAGTGCAATTACCCATTTGATCGGAATGATCCTGGCCGCGATCGTTTCCATTCCATTGATCATCAAGAGCTTTTTAAGCGGTGATTATGTACGCATTATCTCTTTGATCATATTTACTATAAGTATGATTGGTCTTTATGGTGCAAGTACTGCTTATCACTCTTTTAATATTTCACCAACGATCAATAAGAAGTTAAAGAAACTTGACCATGCAATGATCTTTGTTCTGATCGCTGGTTCTTACACACCGATCTGTACGATCGTTCTTGGCAGCACGCTTGGATATGGACTTTTATCCGTAATCTGGATCATAGCGATCCTTGGTATCGTATTTAAGATGTTCTGGGTAACTTGTCCGAAGTGGGTATCTTCTGTCATGTATATCGCAATGGGATGGCTTTGTATCGTTGCGATCGCACCGATCATCCATAGTTTATCCAAGACATCTTTTGGATGGCTGCTTGCTGGCGGTATCATTTATACAGTTGGTGGTGTGATCTATGCACTAAAGATTCCTTGGTTCGAAAATCACTGGAAGAATTTTGGTCTGCATGAGATCTTTCATCTGTTTGTTATGGGTGGAAGTTTATGCCATATGATCTTAATGTTCCAGATTTAATTTTTGCTCCTGTTGGTAGTTTTCTATTAACAGGAGTTTTTCCTTTCTGGTAAGACGTTTAATCTTTGCTTCTTTACTCATTGCTTCCTGCTTTGTATCAAATTCTTCAAGATACACAAGTTCTACTGGTCCTCGTCCTCTTGTATATTTTGCACCTTTTCCTTCATTATGCATCTTCAGGCGATGTTTGATATCGTTAGTCCATCCTGTGTATAAACTGTTATCACTGCATTTTAATATGTACGTTACATTCTTCATCTGTCTTATCCTCTGTCTATCTGTATATTGATCCAGCCCTGATCTTCATTTTCTTTGAAGAAAGGCTGTCAGATGTTCTCTGACCGCCTTTCCTCTACATCAACCAGATATGTTATGGCTGTTATTTTCTCACTTTATTTTATTCCAGATATTTTAAAGGGTCTACACTTTTTTTATCTTTTTCCATCTGAAAATAGAGATTCGTTCCTTCTAATGTGTAATAACTTGTCGGCTCTGCGACTTTTGCAATAACTTCTCCTGCATTGACCATTGTTCCTTCTTTTACTCTGATATCTTTAAGCTGTCCGTATAATACGGTATATTCATTTCCAAGATCCATCAATACCGTTTGTCCATATTCTGCTGATTTTTTAATTTCTCTTACCTTTGCCTTACGTACTGCCTTCACTTCGTCTCCTTCTTTTGCTTCGATCAGGATTCCTTTGTTGATACGGTACTGGTCAAGAGATTCAAAATAGATGGTTGAATTTACACTGTATGGAAGAATGATATTGCCTTTGATCGGCCATGTCAGTTTGGATGTACCATTATACGTAACACTTTCACTCATGGTACGTTTCATTTGTGCCGTTGTCTCTGTTTCTTTCTTGTCTTGCGTTGTTGTTTTTGTTTTTTCCTGTGTTGCGCTGTTATTAGCTCCAATCGATTCTTCTTCCAGGCTGACTTCCTGTTTTGCCTGATCTCTCCTCTGGCTGAATGTAGCACTGTAGTACGCCATGATTCCAAGAAAGAATACGAATCCTATGATCATTGCCCCATAGTATTTGCGCAGCGGAAATGGGTTTTGTTTGTTATTTTTTCTCATTTTCATCACCTCAAACATAGTTTTGCCCATTTCCATCTGTTTATTCATATAGTTTTTGAATCATTGTTTTTGGATAGTAATATTTTAATATTTTTTGATAGGTTTTTCCTTGCTTTGCCATCTGATCTGCACCATACTGGCTTAGTCCTAATCCATTTCCCTTTCCGAGACAGATGATCCTTAAATTTCCTTTATATTGTTCAAAATAAAAATTATTGGATGCCAGTTGCAGCCATCTTGCAAAATCTTCTCCGGAAATGATATATGATCCGGCCTTGATCTGTTTGACATATCCATTCTTTGTTACCGTTAAAAGTCTCAGATTTTTTTGTAATTGTTGTATGGTGATTTTCTTTTTCATGTGTTCTTCTAGTATAATCTGCATCCTTTGATATGAAATTGTCTTAATTGACATATAATCTTTGGATTCAATATCACTTAAACTTTCTTTCTGTCTTAGATAAGGAATCTTTTTCCCGAACCATTCACTTGCATCTAATGTCATCCCCACACTCACTGCATGAAAATATGGTTCGATCAATGCTCCTTTGTATGTGATCACCTTTCCGATTGTTTCTTTGACTGCTTTTTTTCGTTTCTGATCCATGATCTCATAGGCACGATCACCCAGTTTACTTTTATATTGTTCGTCTTTGTACACCTGATATGGTATGCTTTCCATCTTTATCTTCTTTGATCTGCCCATTTTCCGGATCAGATCTGTCCTTAAGATCACAGCCTGACATTTGATTGTTTCTTCTTCTTGATCCATGGAAATCTGTCCTGGGAGGATTTTTAAAAGGTAACTTTCCAAATCAATATCTTGGTCCTTGTCTTGTATTTTATATCCACTGTCATAGTTTTCAAACGAAATATTTTTCTTGTTTTCTTTATTGATATATATCGTAATAATATATGGAATCGTTGTTAACAAAAAAAATAAAAATAATATATATGTCATTTTGTACCTCATTCCAATCCTCCTTTTGTCCGTCTTACTATTTTATGTTACAATAGAAAAAAATATGAAAGGACTCTTATATTTTATGAAAAGATATGATTTTACAATTACATCTGACCGTGGACTTCACGCACAGCCTGTAGCTGCTCTTGCAAGTATCGCATGTAAAAGTGCTTCTTGTGTTACACTAGAATATGATGGAGGAGAAATCGATGTATCCAATGCGATCCATCTAATGTCTGCTTGTATCTCCTACAATGATAAAGTAAATCTGATCGTTTCTGGATCTGACGAGGATGAAACAATGGAGAAATTAAAGGAAATCGTCACTTCACAACTTTTATAAGAATACTGTTCGTTTTTGTCAGATTATGTTATACTGAAGTTGTTATAGGGCAGCTTATCCTGACCCTTCTATTTTTATGTTGAAAAGGAGTATTCAATGGATATAAATCATCTTACCTTGCTCACAGATCTTTATGAATTAACCATGATGCAAGGATATTTTAAAACAGGGAATGATGAAACTGTAGTTTTTGATGTTTTTTACCGTGATAATCCTTCTGGAAGTGGCTATGCGATCACTTGCGGACTCGATCAGGTCATTGATTATATCAAAAACTTATCTTTTTCATATGATGATATTGATTATCTTCGTAATCAAGGGATTTTTGATGAAGATTTTCTGGAATATCTTGCTGGATATCATTTTACAGGAGATATTTATGCGATCGCGGAAGGAACTGTTGTATTCCCAAGAGAACCTCTTCTGAAAGTTAAAGCACCTATCATGGAGGCACAGCTTGTAGAAACTGCGCTCCTTAATATCATCAATCATCAAAGTCTGATCGCTACGAAGGCTTCTCGTGTAGTTTATGCTGCTGGTGGAAGTGGTGTTATGGAATTCGGACTTCGACGTGCTCAGGGACCTGACGCTGGTACTTATGGTGCCCGTGCTGCCGTGATCGGTGGTTGTGATGGTACTTCGAATGTACTTGCTGGTAAATGTTTTGATATTCCGATCCTTGGAACTCATGCACACAGCTGGATCATGAGTTTTGATGACGAATATCATGCTTTCCGTGCCTATGCAGATCTTTATCCAGATTCCTGCACTTTACTTGTTGACACTTATGACACTCTTCGTTCTGGTGTTCCAAATGCGATCCGTGTATTTGAAGAATTAAGAGCAGAAGGTCATATGCCAAAGCACTATGGAATCCGTTTAGACAGTGGGGATCTTGCTTATCTTACAAAGAAAGCCCGTATCATGCTTGATGAAGCAGGTTTTCCTGATGCAGTGATCGCTGCTTCTGGAGACCTTGATGAGAATCTGATCACAAGCTTAAAATCTCAGGGTGCACCGATCACTTCATGGGGTGTTGGTACAAAACTGATCACTTCTGCAGATTGTCCTGCATTTGGAGGTGTCTATAAACTTGCTGCCTCTAAACCAAAAGGTGCTGATGAATTTACTGCTAAGATCAAGATTTCTGAGAATCCTGCAAAGATCACAAATCCTGGAAATAAAACGATTTATCGTATCTACGGAAAGGAAGATGGAAAGATCCGTGGTGATCTGATCTGTCTTGTCGGGGAACATTATGATGAATCTGACGATCTGACAATCTTTGATCCTCAGGCTACTTGGAAGAAGTCTACACTTGCTGGTGGTACTTATACAATGCGTGAACTTTTAGTTCCAATCTTTATCAAAGGTCAATGTGTTTACAAGAGTCCTTCTGTTATGGACATCCGTTCCTATTGTAAGGATGAATTGAACACGTTATGGGATGAGAGCAGACGTCTTGTGAATCCACAGGAAGTCTATGTCGATCTTTCCATGCCTCTTTACAAATTAAAGAATGAATTGCTTGATGCAAATCACAAAAAATAAAATCATTTATAGAAGGGAGAACGATCATGATTCGTTTTTTTGCAGATATTATTTATCTGTTTTTTTTCCTGACATTAACCGCACCGCTTTATCCATTGTTTGATCATTGGAACAAAACTGGAAAAGCTCATAAACGTTCATCCATAGCACAACGCATGATCTTACGATCTTTTAAGATCTGTCTTGCTATGGCTGGTACAAAATTAATTGTTGATGGCCAGGAAAACATACCAGAAGATGGTGCTGTTTTATATGTTGGAAATCATAGCAGTTATTATGATATTTTATGCAGCTACGTTGCTACTGAACGTGGAATGGGATTTTTTGCCAAGAAAGAAATGGAAAAGATTCCTTGTCTATCCCACTGGATGCGTTTTATCAACTGCCTGTTTTTAGATCGTAAGAATATCAAAGCTGGACTTGCTACCATGAATGAAGGTACAAAACTTTTGAAAGATGGTTTTTCCATTGCAATCTTCCCAGAAGGTACCAGAAGTCAGGATGAAGATCCTCATGAGTTCAAAGAAGGAAGTTTACGTCCTGCTCTGAAAGCTGGTGTTCCTGTAATTCCGATGGCAATTTCAGGTACTGCTGATATCTTAGAGAATAACAGACGTTTTCAGGTAAAACCAACGACTGTTCATATTACTTTTGGACAGCCAATCTATCCTGATCAGCTTGAAAGAGCTGAGAAAAAGCATCTCGGTGCTACAATTCGTGAAGAAATTATCGAAATGCGAAAAAAACATAAGACAAGTTAAGAAAAAAATGCTATAATAGTTAAGATATTCAAATGTATATATTAGGAGGAGAAGATAATATGAGTGTATGGACAGTTATCCTTATTATTGCGGTAATTGCTGCGATCATTCTTGGTGTTCTGTATTTTGTTGGTAGAAAGATGCAGGCAAAACAGGAAGATCAGCGTGCGCAGTTAGATCAGATGGCACAGACAGTGAATATGCTTGTCATAGATAAGAAGCGAATGAAGATCATGGAAGCTGGATTTCCTAAGATGGTAACTGATAACATTCCGAAACGTGCTAAGATGTCTAAGGTACCAGTTGTTAAAGCAAAGATTGGACCAAAGATCACTCCATTATTGTGTGATGAGGCAATCTTCGATGACGTTCCTGTAAAGGCTGAGATCAAAGCTGTTGTCAGTGGTATTTATATCACATCCATCAAGAATCTTCGTAATGTTGCACCACCTGAACCTGAAAAACGTGGTCTGCGTGCAAAACTTACTAAGAAGAGTGCTGAATTTATGCGTAAGAATTAATTTCTTATTATTGTATAAGAATCTAAAATGCAAAATACCGGAAACTTATCATTTGAAAGTTTTCGGTATTTTTTGTTGTAAAATATTCTTTTATTTTCTTTCCTGAATCTTAACGATGACATATCCTTTTTCCGTTGAAATATAGCCGATCTTGAGATACTGACCGTCTTTCTTGATATATCCACCCTGTGTCGATGGTCTGTGGTAACCAAACTTCTTAATAAATTTATCACCATAGGAAAAATGAACACCCTTGATATCAAAGCTTTCTTCTTCCATATCTTCCTGATCTTCTCCACCACTGGATGCTGGTACAAAATTCTCTACATATCCTTCAACATTCTTGTAATTTCCTTGCTTATATGCTTGGATCACCTGCACATATCCAAAACAGAATCTAAGTGCTGCGATCGCACAGATTACAAGACACACTGCAGCTAACAACTTAAAAAATGGTTTCCGTGAACATAAGAGCAGTAATACTCCTATAATTCCTAAAATAGCAAATGGAATGACCCATCTTGCTTGTATCGTAAAATTGCTGGCTTCATATAATAGTTTCATATATTCAAGCCTCCCTTCCATACTCTTTCCACTCCATGTGAAAGTATTACTTAATTCAGATTTGTTATCGTTGCATCGCAATATTCTAAGACTTTCGAAAATTCCATATCTCCACCAAATAAGTCTAAGGCACTTCCGATCGTCACATCAATCTTATCATTTCCATAGTTTTTCAGCAATTCCAGATCGTCAAAATTCTTAACTCCACCTGCATATGTGACTTTATTGCCATTATATCGAGCTAATAATTGCACAAGTTCCTGATCGATCCCCTGTGCTTTTCCTTCTACATCAACTCCATGAATCAGATATTCATCACACCATGATTCCAGTTTGTGCAGAAGTTCTATGGTTAATTCTTCTTCCGTAAACTTCTGCCAGCGGTCTGTTGTGATATAGTATTTGTCATCTCTCTTTCGACAACTAAGGTCAAGTACCAGATGTTCTCTTCCTACCTGTTCTTTTAGAGCATCCAGTCTGTCATAATGAACCTTTCCACCTGCAAATACAAAAGATGTTACGATCACATGTGATGCGCCAGATTCAATGAATTCTTTGGCATTCTCATCTGTGATCCCTCCACCGATCTGAAGACCCCCTTCAAATGCTTTCAACGCCTTTAATGCCTGTACCTTATCTTCTTCGTAGTACTTCGAATCTCTGGCATTCAGCATGATGATATGTCCACCATTCAAATGATTCTCTTTATATAATTTTCCATAAAATGTACCATCTTTTTCGGATACAAAATTCTCTGTTGCAAAATCTCCCTGATCAAGAAGACTTCCTCCTACAATCTGTTTGATCTTGCCATTGTGAATGTCAATGCATGGTCTAAATCTCATCTTTTCTTATCATCTCCTGTTTATTCCGTCATCTCTAATAAGTCAAATGCTTCTCCACTTGGATCTGCTTTAAATACCATTCTCTCACCTGTTGTTGGATGTTCAAATGCGATTCGTGCTGCAAATAGACCGATCTCTTTGTATTTCTTCTTTGTCTTTTGATAGATCGGATTATACTTTGTATCTCCCCAGATTCCAAATCCTCTGCTTGATGTCTGAACACGGATCTGATGGTGACGGCCTGTCTCTAAATGGATCAGACAATACGTGTATTTCATCTTGGAATCTTCCATCATATCAATAACTTCATAGTCAAGGATCGCCTCTTTGGCTCCTGGCGTTCCTTCTTTGACAATTTTGGATACATTATTCTTCGGATCTTTTAATAAATAATCCCTGAATGTCCCTTCGTCGTCAGGCAGCCATCCGGTCAATACTGCCTGATAGTCTTTCTCAAAAGTATGATCTTTGATCTGTTCTGTCAGAGATGCAGCTGCCTTCTTGGTTCTTGCAAATACCATTACCCCGCCAACTGGACGGTCTAAGCGGTGAACTAAATAAAGCTGTGGCTCCCCATCTGTATTTTCCTCAAAAAACAGTTGATTTTTAAGCTGATGCAAAAGATCCATGTCGCCCGTCTTGTCACTGGAAACGGGGATTCCTTTTGGCTTCTCACAGACAACGATCTGGTCATCTTTATATATGATATTTATCTTTTTATTCTTTCTCATAAAAATCTCCTACATCTTGAAACGATATCCAACACCCCATATTGTCTCGATATATTGAGGTTTTGCTGTGTTAACTTCGATCTTCTCCCTGATCTTCTTGATATGAACCGTAACGGTTGCGATATCTCCTAAAGATTCCATATCCCAGATCTTATTAAATAATTCTTCCTTGGTAAAGACTCTGTTTGGATGTCCTGCAAGGAATGTTAAAAGATCAAATTCTTTCGTTGTAAAGACTTTTTCCTCTCCATTTAAGTATACACGTCTTGCAGTCTTATCAATCTTCAATCCACGGATCTCAATGATATCATTGACTTCCATCTGATTATTTACAAGACGCTGATAACGATTCAGATGTGCCTTCACTCTTGCTACAAGTTCACTTGGACTAAATGGCTTTGTGATATAATCATCTGCACCGAGTCCTAACCCTCGAATCTTATCGATATCTTCTTTTCTTGCAGATACCATAAGGATCGGAATTTCTTTTGCTTCTCGAATCTGCTTACAGATCTCAAATCCATCAACTCCAGGTAACATGATATCTAAAATGATCATATCAAAATCATTTTTTAGAGCCTTCTCAAGTCCCTGTTGTCCATCTGTTTCGATTTCTACTTCAAAAGAACTTAATTCCAGATAATCTTTCTCTAATTCTGCAATTGAAAGTTCGTCTTCTACGATTAATACTTTGCTCATGTTATTTCTCCTTTGACTGATCGATTACTTTATTTAGTGTAAAGAATATTGTCGTTCCAGCACGCAGCTTACTCTCTGCCCAGATCTCACCGCCATGTTCTTCGATGATCTTCTTACAAATAGATAATCCAAGACCACTTCCACCTGCTGAATTTCTCGACATATCTGCACGATAGGTTCTTCTAAAAATATGTGGAAGATCTTCTTTGGAAATTCCGATTCCATTGTCCTTGATCGCTACCTGTACCTTTCGGTCATATTCTGTTAACGTAATTCCTACTTTTCCTTTTGCTTTGTTATTGTATTTGCATGCATTATTGATAATATTGTTTATCACTCTCTTAAGCTGTTCCGGATCTGCTGTTACCATGACATTGGCTGCACAGTAATTGCGATAAGAGAACATCATGCCTCTTTGCTCAAGGTCTGCTCCGATCTCATCGACACAGTCTTTAAAATACGAATTGATGTTGATCTTCTCAAAATTATACGGAATGATATTCGAATCAATCTTAGAGTATAATGATAATTCATTGATCAATACATTCATATCATTTGCCTTGTTATAGACCGTCTTAATGTAACGATCCATCTTCTCAGGTGTATCGGCTACACCATCCATGATCCCTTCTACATATCCTTTGATCGCTGTGATCGGCGTCTTCAGGTCATGGGAAATGTTACTGATCAAATCTCTGTTTTGCTTCTCATAAACAATTCTTGCATCGATCGAGTCTTTCAATTCTGCCCTCATCTCATTAAATGCATTGCACAATTCCCTGATTTCTTCTCCACCACTGTTGATCACTACATCGTTGTCAAGATTCCCTTCCTTGATACGTTCTGCACCTGCTTTTAATTCACGGATCGGGCCGACGAATTCACGATACATAAACCATGATAAAAAGGTACTTGTTAAGATCAATACCCCTATCACAGCGCAGGATACCTGAATAATAATATTGCGGTAATGTGGAAGTACTGTTCCAAGATCTGTCATGATAAAAACAGATCCTTGTCCGCCATCATTGTATTTAAAGTCCTGCTGTTTTACAAGATAGTTTCCTGGTCTGCTGACAAAAAAGCCACGGTCTGCATCACTGTCTTTATTCCCATAGGATGGAAGTTTATGAATTAATTTATCAGATACTTTTTTCTTCCCTATATATTGGATCTGACCATTTTTACGGACGATCAGATAGGAATCCTTCGCTTTTAAACGTTCATTGAGATCATTTAAATACTGTTCATTGTCAAAGATTTGTGGATCTTTCTTTACGTGATCTTCTAATTCAAAGAAAATTTCCTGTGTCTCGGTATTCATCGTCTTTAATGGATTCACAAATCGTTCAAAGGACCCTGCTGAGAGGTCTGCCTTGTTGATTCTTGAATACCCTATACTCAAACCAGCGATCGATACTATCATCACAAAGATTGGTAGCACGATCGCTGGTAAATAGATCAACCGAACTTTATTTACTGCTTTCATCCCATTAACTCTCCTTTGGTATTAATATCTATTATTATACCATAGTCATACAAAGAAACCAGAATTTGATCGATTATTTTATTTAATTTTTAGAAACGATAAAATCAAGAAGTGCATCTGCAACTTCTTCTTTTGTCATCTTTGGAAGCTGCTTTTCTTCATCCTTTGTGATCAGTGTGATCACGTTTGTATCTGTGTTGAATCCAGCTCCCTGTTCCTTTAAGTTATTGGCTGCGATCATGTCGATCTTTTTCTTCTCTAGTTTAGCTCTAGAGTTTTCTAACATGTTCTGTGTTTCCATGGAAAAACCACATAAGAACTGACCTTCTTTTTTATTCTCTCCAAGTGTCTTTAAAATATCTTTTGTCCTTACCAGTTCAATCGCCATATCTCCGTCTTTTTTCTTGACTTTCTGATCGCTGACATTCGCTGGTGTATAATCTGCAACAGCTGCAGATTTGATGATGATATCTTGTTCATCGCTTCTGCTTATCACTGCATCGTACATATCCTGTGCACTCACGATCGGAACAACATCTACAAACATCGGGGGTTCGATCGCTGTCTTTCCTGTGACTAACGTAACATCCGCTCCACGAAGCATCGCCATCTTAGCGATCGCATATCCCATCTTTCCTGAGGAATGATTGGAAATATAACGTACTGGATCGATTGCTTCGATCGTTGGCCCTGCTGTCACAAGGACTTTCTTGCCTTTTAAGTCTTTTTCTTTGGCGATCACTCTCTCAAGATGTGCAACCAGCACTTCTTCTGAAGGCATCTTTCCTGCACCACTTGTTCCACATGCCAGATGTCCATTCGCAGGCTCTACGATCTCATATCCAAATCTTCTTAGTTTATCAAGATTATCCTGCAAGATCGGATTATTATACATCTTTGTATTCATCGCTGGTGAGATGATCACTGGTTTGTTACATGCCATTACGGTTGTTGATAACATATCATCTGCGATTCCATTTGCGATCTTACCAATGATATTCGCTGAAGCTGGTGCGATCAGCATCGCATCTGCTTTGTCTGTCAGTGATACATGTGCTACATGAAACTGAAAATTACGGTCAAATGTTTCTACAAGACATTTTGTATTGGTCAAACTTTCAAATGCGATCGGGTTGATGAAATTTGTTGCATTCTTAGTCATGACTACGTGAACTTCGCATCCACGTTTCACTAACATACTCGCTACATTTGCCATCTTATAAGCTGCAATACTTCCTGTCACACCCAATACTATCGTTTTTCCTTTTAACATGATCTTTCTCCTACATATCTTCTAAACGTCCATGTCTTTCATAGTTTGTGCAACGGGAAATCTGATTCTCATCATCTACAAATACAACTTTTGGTTCAAATGTTTTTGCTTCTTCTGGTGTCATATCTGCATATGCGATAATGATGATCTTATCTCCTGTTGCCACGCAACGTGCTGCAGGTCCGTTTAAGCAGATCATCCCACTTCCTGGCTCTCCTGGAATTGTATATGTCTCGAAACGGCTTCCGTTGTTCACATCTACGATATGTACGTGTTCATATTCTAAGATTCCTGCTGCTTCTAATAATACAGGATCGACTGTGATACTTCCTACATAATCTAATTCTGCCTGTTTTACTGTTGCTCTATGAATTTTTCCTTTTAACATGCTGATGTTCATTTTTCTTTCTCCTTAAGTCTATTCGTTAATCAGTGTATTGTCAATGAGTCTTGTCTTTCCAATGTAAACTGCCATAGCTAACATACATGTTCCTTCCAGTTTCTCAACTGGTACCATAGATAAAGCATCAACTGCTTCTACATAATCAATCTTGGCAAGTGGTTCTGTCTCAATGTTTTTCTTCATTGCTTCTACGACTTTATTTGCATCTTTTTCTGTCTTGGCAAGTTCTTTTCCTAATGCTACCGTCTTAGAAAGGATCAGTGCTGCTTTTCTTTCTTCAGGAGAAAGATATGTATTTCTTGAACTCTTTGCAAGTCCGTCTTCTTCACGAACGATCGGACATCCAACAATCTCGATATCCATATTTAAGTCACGTACCATACGTTTGATCACTGCTAACTGCTGTCCGTCTTTCTGTCCAAAATATGCGTGGTCTGGTGTTACGATATTAAATAATTTATTTACGACCGTACATACGCCTCTGAAATGAATTGGACGAGTTTTTCCACAAAGTCCTTCTGTAAGTCCTGTCATGTCCACAAAAGAACAGAAATCTTTTTCATACATTTCTTCTGCTTCTGGATGGAAGATCAGGTCTACTCCTGCACTTTCACATAATGCTGCATCATGGTCTAAATCTCTTGGATATGTTGCAAGGTCCTCTGTTGGTCCAAACTGCATTGGATTTACGAAAATACTTACAACGACTTTATCGTTACCTTTTCTTGCTGCATCCATCAGACTTTTGTGTCCTTCATGAAGATATCCCATCGTTGGCACGAAACCTACGCTTAGTCCTTGTTTCTTCCACTCTTTTACCTGTTCTCTGACTTCTTTGACTGTTCCTACGATTTTCATTACTAAAACTCCTTCTTCCCATTATACGTGGGAATCTATTTATATAAATTATGTCCTTTTTATTGTCTGTTTTTGATCTTAATATAATTTTTCAATGACATCATCACTGATCGCATATGTATTTTCTGGTCCAGGGAAAGTTCCTTCTTTAACTGCATTGATATAATCTTTGACTGCTCCCTGCATCACTTCTCCAACTTGTGCAAACTGTTTTACAAATTTTGGTACGAAGTTTCCATACATTGCTAACATGTCCTGATAAACTAATACCTGTCCATCACATTCAGCACTTGCTCCGATTCCGATTGTTGGAATATGTACTTTCTTTGTGATGATCGCTGCTAATTTCTCAGGAATTCCTTCTAAAACAAGCATAAATGCTCCCGCTTTCTCAACTGCCTGTGCAGCTTCGATCAGTTCTTTTGCTGCCTCTTCGCTTTTTCCCTGCACTCTGAATCCACCAAACATATTAGATGACTGTGGTGTCAGTCCAATATGGGCACATACTGGAATCTGTGCATTCACGATTGCTTCGATCTGTGGACATACATTTTTTCCACCTTCTAATTTTACTGCTGTACAACCTGTTTCTTTCATGATTCGTCCAGCATTTGCTACTGCATCATATACAGATGTGTGATAAGATAAAAATGGCATATCGACAACGATCATAGCGTTTTTTGCCCCTCTTACAACGGCTGCTCCATGATGGATCATATCATCAACAGTTACAGGAATCGTTGAATCATATCCAAGCATAACCATTCCAAGAGAATCTCCAACCAACATCGTGTCAATTCCAGCTTCGTCAAATAATTTTGCAGTGGAATAATCATATGCTGTCAGCATTGTGATCTTCTCTCCATTATCCTTCATCTTCTGTACTGTGCTTACTGTTGTTTTCATTTTTCTTCCTCCAATACATGTTTCATGTCTGCATAAGAAATATCAGGATGTCGCATCTGCGCAAGTTTTATGATCTCTTTTGTCAGAGCACTATAAGTTTCCTTTGTCTCCTGATCCAAGGCATTCAGATGTTTCTGCACGGTTTTGATATCATGGCGTTCCACTGGACCTGTCAGTGCATCACATGTTCCAACATCAAATATATTGTTCATGTTCGTAACTGTCAGCGGTTTCAATGCCTTCAGTGCTGCATCTTCATCAAATCCACACTCCATAAGCAGTCTTTTGGCCTGATTGATCAGTCCGACCGCAAGATTCGATGCAAACACAGCTGCTGCATGATATTTTGGTTTATCTTCGCTTTTTAATCTCACGATGTGATTTGGACACGCAGATAACAGATCCATGATCTCTTCTATGTGTTCTTCATTTCCTTCCACACTGAATAGAGCCTGTGATAAATCTTCGTATGCAGTTTTTTTACTCTTAAATGGAAACATTGGATGAATAGAGTAACCGTACGCTCCGGTTTCTTCAATTCCAGAAAGAACAGCTGATCCTAATGATCCGCTGCAATGACAAATAAACTTTCCTTGTATCGGATAAGTTTTGACTAGTTCCCAGACTGCGGCTATTGCATCGTCTGGTACTGTTAAAAATAGAACATCACTCTTTGTTAATATTTTGTCAATTGAGGTTGTAAATATCTTCTGAGTCTGTTTTTCCGTTCCACTTACCTTTGCTTGTGTACGGGTGTAACACCCTGTGACGGGCATATTGTTGTGTACAAAGTAATCATAAAGAGAGCAGCCTACTTTCCCCGCTCCGATAAATCCTACTTTCATACATGTATCACCTGCTTTCCTGCGGGTGATGTTCTAAGTTAAATTGATTTGCCGGTATGATTTCTTTCAAGAATACCATCCAGATGTTAACTATAACACCCGTGTGGGGAAATAGCAAGTATATTTTTAGTCTTTCATGAATGTGACAGAAATAAAAGAACAACCAATATTTAAAAGAATCCGGTGGCAACTCCGCATTTTTGAGAGCGTTTTTTACAAATCGCTGATTCGTGCCTGTTCCTTTGAAAACTCCCTCGCTGCGAGCCAAAATGCCCGCAGCAATGGTCAAACATCCAACCACAGGCACTGCGAATTTGTAAAAAACGCACTCAAAAAGTGCTCATGTTTGCCACCGGATTCTTTTAAATATTGGTTGTTCTTTTATTTCTGTCACATAGACCTGAAGGCTATTCAAAACACTACACAGTGTGTATGTTAAACGTTATTGGTTGATGATTTTTGTATTTATTAACAGAAGGTAAAATGACTTCTACAACACCGATTTAGCGAGATGTTTTGGAATATAATAAACATCTGTCTAGCACTACAAAAATTGAAAACCAATAACGTTTAACATACACACCACCTTAAATTTTCCAATCTTGTGAATTGTCCTCACTCTAGACTTCTGGTATATGATAAAAAATAAATAAACGATCGGAAGAGCAGCTAGAGAATTTTGCCACGTTTTTTACGGATTCGCAGCCGGCTTGGTGCGTTGTTTGAGCCTCAAAGAGTTTCTGTCTTGAATACCCTTGAAGGCGAGTTCGCAAGGAAAGCCGGCGGATCAGCGATCTGTAAAAAACGTGAGGAAAATTCTCTAGCTGCTCTTCCGATCGTTTATTTATTTTTTATCATATACTCGAAATCTACAGTTGGCCAACTACAAATTAAAATTTTAAGACAACAACATTCTATCGTTTGCGAATTCTCCGCCGCTGGCTTCTTCGAATTTCTGCAATAAATCTGCTACCTTAAGCTTCTTCTTTTCTTCCCCTTTCACATCATAAATGATCTTTCCATCACTCATCATGATCAGACGGTTTCCAATATTGATCGCATCTTTCATATTATGTGTTACCATCATTGTTGTAAGATTATCTCTGGCTACGATCTTCTCTGTGATGTCTAGTACTTTCTTCGCAGTCTTTGGATCAAGGGCTGCTGTGTGTTCGTCTAATAATAGCAGGCTTGGTTTCTTCAGTGTTGCCATAAGCAGTGTCAATGCCTGTCTCTGACCTCCGGATAATAGTCCTACTTTGGATGTCATTCGATCTTCTAGTCCTAAGTCGAGCATTTGTAATTTTTCTTTAAACATTTCTTTTTCTTTTTTTGTGATTCCCCAGCTTAGGCCTCTTTTCTTTCCTCTACGGTTTGCCATTGCCATGTTTTCTTCAATCTGCATACCTGCTGCCGTTCCCATCATTGGGTCTTGGAATACTCTTCCTAACATGTAGGCACGTTTGTATTCTGGAAGATCTGAGATATCCTTGCCATCTAGAATGATCGTTCCTTGATCGATCGGATAGACTCCTGCTACCATGTTGAGAGTTGTAGATTTTCCGGCCCCATTTCCTCCGATGATCGTTACGAAGTCCCCAGGATCTAAGTGAAGATTGACTCCATTTAATGCTTTTTTCTCATTGATCGTTCCTTTATTAAATGTTTTATGTACATTTTTAATTTCTAACATAACTTTGCCCCTCTTTCTATGCTGGTGTCCTGCGGTGTGAATATTTTGATTTGAGAGCAGGAATACCGAGTGCTAATGCTACGATGATCGCTGTGAATAATTTCATATCATCGGTACTTAATCCGAAATGTAAAACAAGTGAGATGATCATGCGATATACCATTGCTCCTCCGATCAGTGATGCAAGGATATAAGCAAAGTTAAAACGTTTTCCAAAGATAACTTCTCCGATTACAATGGATGCAAGACCAATTACAATAGATCCTGTTCCCATTTTGATATCTCCGTATCCTTGGTTCTGGGCTACTAAAGCTCCAGATACTGAGATCAGTCCATTAGAAATCACCAATCCTAACACTTTGGATGTATCTGTATTTCCCCCTAAAGCACGTACCATAAATTCATTGTTTCCTGTTGCCCTAAGTGCACATCCGATCTCTGTTCCAAAAAACCAGTACAGAGCTGCGATCACAATGATTCCAATAATGACTCCAACTACCAATGTTGCCAGTGTCTGATCTACTCCTAACAGATCCATTACCTTTGTAAATGCAGTGTCTTCTCCAAGTAATGAAACATTGGGCCCTCCCATAACTCTGATATTAACGGACCATAATGCGATCATTGTTAAAATACCTGCTAAGATCGCAGGGATCATAAGTTTCGTGTGCAGCCAGCCTGTAACAAGTCCTGCTAACATTCCTCCTACAAGTGCAAATAATAATGTTACAAATGGATTGACTCCCCTTGTAATAAGGATTGCACTGATACATCCACCGAGTGCAAATGTTCCATCGCAGGATAAGTCTGCGATATCTAAGATCCTAAATGTAATATAAACTCCCAGTGCCATGATTCCCCATAATGTTCCTTGGGCTAATGCACTATAAAGATTTGTAATTAATGCCATTTTCTACCTCTTTTCTAAATGCACAGAAGTGCCTCCCGCAAATCGGAAGACACTTCCTGATCTTCTTGTAATCTTATATGCAAGAAAATCTTATTTATTATTCTTTATCTGTCTTTTTCTGTGTTGTTACCATCTTAGCTTCTTTTTTTAACTTCTCTGGAATCTTAATTCCTAATGTCTTTACTGTGTCTTTATTGATGATCAGATCCGCATTTTCCTGATATTCAATTGGCATATCTTTTGGTTCAGCTTTTCCTTCTAAGATCTTTACTGCCTGCTTTGCTGTCTGCTGTCCTAACTTGTAGTAGTTAACTCCGTATGTTGCAAGTCCTCCACCTGTACACATTCCTTCTTCAGCTACGATAAATGGAATCTTAGCTTCATTTGCTACCATGGATACTGTATTGATTCCTGCTGCGATCATGTTGTCTGTTGGTGAATAGATTGCATCAACTTTACCTTTTAAGGATTCTACAACCTGACGGATCTCACTGGATTCTGATACCGTTGCATCGACTGTTGTTAATCCTAATTTCTTTGCTTCTTTCTTCGCAAGTCCTACCTGGAATTTGGAGTTTGCTTCTGCAGAACAATATAACATTGCAACTTTCTTTGCATTTGGAATTAATTCTTTTAATAGATTCATCTGTTTTGCTACTGGTGTTAAATCTGATGTTCCAGATACGTTTGTTCCTGGTTTTTTATTTGATTTCACCAGTTTGGCATCGGCTGGATCTGTAACAGCTGTTACTAAAATCGGAATATCTTTTGATTCATTAGCCATTGCCTGTGCTGCTGGTGTTGCGATCGCTAATACAAGATCGCACTTATCTGTGACAAATTGTTTGGCAATTGTCTGACAATTTGACTGTTCATTCTGTGCGTTCTTATATTCAATCTTGATCTTGTCTCCGTCTTTATATCCAGCTTTCTCAAGACCATCCTTAAACCCTTTGTAAGATGCATCTAAAGCATCATGTTCTACTAACTGAACGACTCCGATCTTCTTCTGGTCTGAACTGTCTTTCTTGCTTGAGCAACCAACCATTGTGGATAATGCTAATGCAGCAACTAATCCTGTTGCCATGACTTTCTTTAATCTCATATTTTTCTCCTCCTTAATATCGTTCCCGATTGCATTCCTTGGCTTTAAACTTCTGAACTTTAAAACTTCAATGCTTTTATGTACTAAATTGTAGCACTATGATTTTGTGTCGTCAAGCTAATTTTATTGCTTTATATGGTACATCATATTCCATACAATCTAATATCAATTATTTTATACGCATATTTCTTTATTTCTATGCAAAAAAGGATGAAAGATTTCCCAAATTCTTTCATCCTTTTTCTTCTATCAATTTCTTCTATTGCTGTGCTTCTTCGGCTGCTTTCTTCGCATTCTCTTCTGCAACTGTACGATATTTTATTGTCAGTGTTCTGATCAGTTCTTTTAACTCATCTGTTAACTGCTCTTCTTTCACTCTCCACTCCCAGTTACCACCTACCGTAGATGGTGTGTTGATCCTTGCTTCATTTCCTAATCCAAGATAATCCTGAAGTGGGATGATCACCATATCGCTTCGACTCTCTAATGCAAGAGAAATCAAGTCTAAATGTACAGTTCCTGTTCTCTCGATCGTACTGTATTTTAAATAATGCTCTAAGAATTTCTTATCATCTTCTGATAATGTTTCGTACCATCCAACAACCGTATCATTGTCATGTGTTCCTGTGTATACAACACTATTTTCTTTGTATTTATGTGGAAGATAGATGCTGTCATCATATGCTCCAAATGCAAATTCCAGAACATTCATTCCTGGGAATCCTGTATCATCTAGAAGTTTATGCACGCTGTCTGTTAAGAATCCTAAGTTCTCTGCGATAACTTTCTTCTCACCAAGTTCTTTCTTCATTGCTTCAAAGAAATCCATTCCTGGACCTTTGACCCATTCTCCATTAACAGCCGTCTCGTCTTCTGCTGGAATCTCAAAGTATTCATCGAATCCTCTGAAATGGTCTAATCTTAAAATATCATATAACATAAAATTATGACGTAAACGTTTCATCCACCATTCGTAATCTGTTTTCTTATGATATTCCCAGTCATATACAGGATTGGACCATACCTGTCCATCTTCTGCAAATGCATCTGGAGGACATCCACCTACAACCGTTGCCTTTCCTTCTTCATCGACTTTAAATAATTCTTTGTGGTATGTAAATGCTGTTCCATCTAAGGCTACATAAAATGGAAGATCTCCTACGATCTGAATTCCTTTGTCATTCGCATATTTCTTCAGCGCAAGCCACTGTTTATGGAAATAATACTGGCAGAAGCAGAAATAACTTTCTGGGAATTTACTTTTCTTCTCGCTCATATATTCTGCATATTCCCCGATCCAGTATTCATTGTCTTTGATAAATTTCTTATAATCTTCATCTGGATGAAATCTGAAATAAGCTTTTCTTAAAAGCTTTCTGTGATCTTCTCTGATTTTCTCATAGTCAACTTTGCCCTTGTTTTCTTCCTTAATTGATTCGAGTTCTTTTTTCTTAAGAAGTCCTTCTTCCAGTAACTGTTCTAAGTCGATATAATATGCACTTCCTGCAAAACTTGAAAACGAAAGATAAGGAGAATTTCCCGCACCGATCGTTCCTAATGGAAGGATCTGCCAGTACTTCTGGCCTGCTTCTTCTAAAAAATCTACAAATTTGTATGCTTCCTTTGAAAAGCATCCAATTCCGTAATCTGATGGTAAACTAAAAATTGGCAATAATATTCCGCTTGTTTTCATTGAATGAATTCTCCTAAAATCTCCTAAAATTTTCTCACAACTCAATATAGTATATCATAAAACATACTTTTTGAACAGAAGTGCTCTTGTACTTAATTTAATTCTATCATTTATTTCTGGCTTTCTTCTGCAACAGCTTTGGCTACTGCTTTGCAGACTCTTTCATCAAATGCACCTGGAATGATATACTCTTCATTTAACTCATCATCACTGATGATACTTGCGATCGCTCTTGCTGCTGCCATCTTCATCTCTTCTGTGATCTGTCCAGCTCTTGCATCCAGAGCTCCTCTGAAGATTCCTGGGAATACTAATACGTTATTGATCTGATTAGGGAAATCGGATCTTCCTGTTGCGATAACTCTTGCTCCACCTTTCTTCGCTTCATCTGGCATGATCTCTGGTGTTGGATTTGCCATGGCAAAAATGATCGCATCGTCTGCCATAGTAGATACCATTTCGGCTGTCACGATATTTGGTGCAGAAACTCCGATAAATACATCTTTATCTTTGATGATCTCTGTTAATGTTCCAGTCTGTTTCTCTTTGTTTGTGATCTCTGCCATATCTTTCTGTGCTGGATTCATCCAGTCTTCTCCTGGACATAATGCACCTTTCTGGTCAACTAAGACAACATTTCCTGCGCCAAACTGTAATAATAGTTTACAGATAGAGATTCCAGCAGATCCTGCTCCATTGATCACAATGTTTGCATCTTCCATTTTCTTTCCGACAAATTTTAAGGCATTTAATAATCCTGCTGCTACAACGATGGCTGTTCCATGCTGATCATCATGGAATACTGGAATATCTAATTCTTCTTTTAAACGTTTTTCAATCTCAAAACATCTTGGTGCGGAAATATCTTCTAAATTGATACCACCGAAACATGGTGCGATATTCTTGACTGTTTTGATGATCTCTTCTGTATCTTTTGTATCAAGACAGATTGGGAATGCATCGATATCTGCAAATTCTTTAAATAAAAGGGCTTTTCCTTCCATAACAGGCATTGCTGCTTCTGGTCCGATATCTCCAAGTCCTAATACAGCTGTTCCGTCAGATACGACAGCTACTAAATTACCTTTTGCTGTATAACGATATACTTCTTCTTTATTATCACGGATCTTACGACAAGGTTCTGCGACTCCTGGTGTATAAGCTGTACTTAAGTCATCTCTTGTCTTTACTGTTACTTTAGAACGTACTGCGATCTTACCTTTGTTTTGTTCGTGCATTTCTAATGCCAGTTTGTTGTAATCCATTTTTGTATCTCCTTTATGGTATGGTGTTTCAGATTTTTGTTCTTTTATCATTGTATCATAACATAATTCGATTGACTATGGTTGAAAAAAACGATATAATAAAAAATTACAACAAAAAAGAAGAATGCATAACATTCTTCTTAATAAAAGAGCGGGTGATGGGAATCGAACCCACGTGATCAGCTTGGAAGGCTGGAGTTCTACCATTGAACTACACCCGCATACAATGCCCAGAGCCGGAATCGAACCAGCGACACGAGGATTTTCAGTCCTCTGCTCTACCGACTGAGCTATCTGGGCAGTTAAGTTGTTGTCTCATTTCTGCGACTTCTATACTTTATCATATTCCTCGACTCTTGGCAAGCTTTTTTTTCAAAAAATTTTATTTATCAGCCAGATTCCTGTTTTTGTCTTAAAAATCTTGCCTTTTACGGACTCAATTGTCTCTCTGGAACTTTGTTCTTCTGCAAGATTTACTAAAAAATCTGCTTCTACAAGAATCTGATAATCAATACCGTCAATCTGATCATATGTATGGTGATGTCCGATCAAATAGCAGACTCTGTCTGTTTTTTCTTTGTCATATTGTAAGTCTTCCAGCATCTGCTGTGCAACTGCCGGTCCTTCAACCTCTTGGTATTTTCCTGCACTACTGTTGTATTTTTCTTCGCTTATTTTGATACCGATATCATGTGTTAATGCAGCCACTTCCAGGATGTCTAAAATTTCCTTATCTAATCCTTCCTGTTCTCCGATCAGCTTTGCATACGCGTGTACTTTCAAGAAATGCTGGATTCTCTTTGGCTGACCTTGATAGTAATCGATCATTGCTGTTGTCACTTTATTTATATCCATCTGTTAACTCTCCTTTAGTATTTTTTGAAAAAGCTGAATAATCTTTTCTTATTTAAGATCTTAATTGCTTTGTCTGCATCTTCTTCTCTTAATCCACCTGTACAAAAATCTGTCTTAACCAGATGTTTGTCAAATCCGTGTCTATGCCATTCATATGCACCATCATCTAATATGACAAAACCTTCAATCTTCTCTTCACACTTATCCAGCCAATCTTTGATCTCATCTTCTCTTCTTCCACTGCTTAGGTATTCTGTCTTATCTATGATCTTTAGGTCGTATTTCGCTAAGATGTCAACTAGAATCTGACACCAGTCCTGCACAGCATCACTGTGTTCTGCCCATCCGTATCTCCAGGATGATGATAATACGATCTTTGCTCCTGTTGCATCTACGATTGTTTTTAAATTCTTAATGTTATCCTCATCTACAGAAATCAGCTGATCATCTTCGCATTTCTCGAATAATTGCTGTGAATTCAATACTCCGTCTACGTCTAAAAAAATAACTTTCATGCCTTTGTTCCTCCTTTACCTTCACGGTAGTCAGACATGGTCTTTGATGAGTATTATACTCTCTTTTTTTTTAAACGTAAATGTATTTTAAGGTTTTTAATACCTTGTACATAAAATCCTTTTTTTTGTAAATACTATACTGGAATTCTTTACATTTCACATCAAGGAGGTTTGATTTTATTATGGGAAATAAATGTTTGGATTGTACAGCTTTAACGCTTACGATCATTGGTGCTATAAATTGGGGATTGATCGGATTCTTCCGATTTGATCTTGTTGCATTTTTGTTTGGAGATATGAGCTGGCTGTCACGAGTTGTGTATGCACTTGTTGGATTATGTGGATTGTATATGCTGGCATTTTACCGGCATTGTGGACGTGATATATAAAAGTTTCTTCTTATTAATTATACACGGAAAGAAAGGCCAGGCTATGGCATACGCCATAATCTGACCTTTTATAAATGGTGAATATACATTAAGTATAGAAACAAGCTATTTTAAAAATAGATATTTATTTACTGTGCATCCTTGATCTTCTTGATCTCTTCGATCATAACAGGAAGCACTTTCATAACGTCTCCAACGATTCCTACATTGGCTACGTCAAAGATTGGTGCGTCTTCATCTTTGTTGATTGCTACAATGTATCCAGAATTCATGATTCCTGATACGTGCTGTGTAGCTCCAGAGATTCCGCATGCAATATATAATTTTGGTGCAACGATCTTTCCAGACTGTCCAACCTGATGAATCTTTGATACCCATCCGTCTTCAATGGCTGGTCTTGTTGCTCCTACAACTCCTCCTAAGAGTTTTGCAAGATCGTCAACTAATGCGAAGTTTTCTTTGCTTCCCATTCCACGTCCACCAGATACGATAACTTCTGCTTCTTCCAGGTTGATCGTCTCTGCGATTTCTTTTACACTTTCTGTGATCTTTGCTTTGATCACATCATCAGCTACTTTTACTTCTTTGGCTACAACTTCACCCTCAGTTGGGTCTTCCACTTTCTGGAATGCTCCGGAACGTAATGTTGCTATCTGTGGTGTTGTCTTGATCTTTACATCTTCCAATACAGTTCCACCATAAAGTGGGCATGTATAGATAACTTCTCCATCTTCTGCTTTGATATCTAATACATCGGATGCACATCCTGTGTTACATTTTGCTGCAACAACTGGTGCGATATCTTTTCCATCCTGTGTTCCACCTACAAATACAGCTTCTGGATTTTCTTCTTTTACTAATTCTACTAAAACCTGAGCATATGCATCGAGATTAAACTCTTTGTAATCTTCGCTGTCGACACAGATGACCTGATCGGCTCCGGCCTTTGCTACTTCTTTTGCTGCATCTGCTACTCCACCTCCAATAACAACTGCCGTAACTTTATCGGCAAGTTTCTTGGCTGGAGATAACATTTCCAATCCAACTTTGACTGGATTTCCTTCTGCAGTTTCTACATATACCATGATATTCTTACATTCTGCCATGTCCTTTGTTCTCCCTTCCTAGAATACTTTGGCATCTGCCATCATAGCGACTGCTTTTATTGCTGAATCTTCTGGTGTTTCTTCCTGAATCTTGATTCCGGCTTCTTTCTTCGCTGGTTCATATAATTTAACGATCTGAACCTTTGCATTAGATTCTCCGACTTTTTCTTTTTCAAGATCAGCAAGATCAGCTTCTTTAATATCGCCGATTGGTTTCTTTCTTGCTGCCATTTTATTCTTGATCGTTGGGTAACGTGGGTCATATTCTGGTTTTGTGACTGTTACGACACATGGTGCAGAAGCTTCTACTGTACGGTATCCTTCTTCTGTTTCCTGTTTTGCTGTCACTTTATCGCCATCTAAAGCGATTTCTGTAATATTTGTGATCACACTTGTTCCAAGTTCTTCAGCTAACATTAAGCCACCCTGTCCAAGTGCGGCATCTGTTGCTTCTTTTCCACAGAATACAAGATCAAATTTCTGACCATTGTCCGCTTCTAATTTTGCGATCACATTTTTTAGGATATTTGCGATTCCTGTTGTATCAGATCCTTTGAATGCATCATCACTTACTAAAAATGCATGATCTGCACCAACTGCAAGACAGTTTTTCAGAGAGTTCTTTGCACTATCTTCTCCGACACATACAACTGTTACTTCTCCTTCAGAGGATTCTTTTAATCGTGCTGCCATTTCGAGAGCATAGGTGTCAAATGCATTTACAACAGGTGTTACGTTTGCTAAATCCGGTGTTCCTTCTGCATTTAAATGGATTTCTACAGAATCATCCGGAACCTGTTTGATACATACTAAAATGTTCATAGTCTTACTCCTTCTTATGTTCTATCTTCCGATTGTGTTATTTGCTACGACGATTCTCTGAATTTCGTTACTTCCTTCGAAAATCTGGAAGATCTTAGCATCTCTTAATAATTTCTCAACTGGATATTCTCTGCTGTATCCATATCCACCGAACATCTGAATTGCTTCAGAAGCTACTTCCATTGCGATATCAGATGCATAGCATTTTGCGATCGCTGCTTCTTTGGAATGTGGTAATCCCATATCCATCTTTGTTAAAGCATGTGCAACCATCTGACGAGCTGTTTCTGTTTTGATTTCCATATCAGCTACTTTAAACTGCATTGCCTGATTTTTGATGACTGGTTTACCAAACTGAACTCTTTCTTTGGCATATGCAATACCTTCATTGATACCACGCTGTGCGATACCTGTTGCAACACATCCCATCCAAGCTCTTGCCTGGTCTAATGTCTTCATTGCGATTGAGAATCCTCTTCCTTCTTCTCCAACTAAGTTTGCAGCTGGAATACGACAGTCTTCTAATACAACATCACATGTGTTTGATGTACGGATACCCATTTTATTTTCTTCATTACCTGTGCTTAATCCTGGTGTTCCAGCATCAACTAAGAACATAGAGATTCCTTTGACACCTTTTGTTTTATCTGTCATAGCTGTGATACAGTAGAAAGAAGCGATTCCTCCATTTGTAATGAAGCATTTTCTTCCATTTAATACCCACTCATCTCCGTCTTTGACAGCTGTTGTTGTTCCTGCACTGGCATCAGATCCTGCTCCTGGTTCTGTTAAACAGAAAGCTCCAAATCCACCATCAATGATCTTCTGGCATACATGTTTTTTCTGTTCTTCATTTCCTGCGATCAGTACTGGTTTTGTTCCTAATCCACTGGCAGAAATTGTTGTTGCAAATCCTGCATCTGCGATAGCCATTTCTTCGATCAGTGCCGCAACGTCTACTCTTGATAATCCTGGTCCACCGTATTCTTCTGGTACTTCTAATGAATGTAACTGCATTTCAATGGCTTTGTCATAAATTTCTTTTGGCCATTCTCCACTGACGTCGTATGCTTTACACTGTTCTTTTACTTCGTTTTCACAGAACTCGTGTACATCCTGTAATAAGTCTTTTGCTTCCTCTGAAATTAAATATGCCATCTTGATATCCTCCTAAAATAACCTTAAAAAAGCTTTGTATATGTTTTATGTTACTTGTTTATGTTTGATTGATCGTTTCCTATTAAAATTATAATTTGTAGCAGATCTTACCTGGATTTAAGATCATATTTGGATCAAAGACTTCTTTGACACCTTCCATGATCCTCATCTGAACTGGTCCAAGAGACTCTGCTAGGTAGTCCATCTTTCCATGTCCGATTCCATGTTCTCCAGAGATCATTCCACCGAATTCTGTTGCTTTTGCATATACTTTATCCATAAAGACTGCAACCTGTTTCTTAAACTCTCCTTCTTCCATGTCATTACTGCATGTATAGATATGTAAGTTACCGTCTCCAGCATGTCCAAAGCTCTTCACTCTGAAATCAGCTTCTGCTTCTAATGATTTTGTATATGTCAGGAATTCTGCAATCTTATTTGTTGGAACTACAACATCACATTCATCTAACAGTACAGTATCTGCTTCAATTGCCTCAAGTAATGCTCCGCGGACAGCCCATGCATCTTTCTTTAAGGCTGGTGTATCAGCAACTAATACATCAATTGCTCCTGCTTCTAATACTACTTCAGATGCCTGTTCAATGATATCTTCCAGTTGTTCTTCAGAATTTCCATCAAATGTTGCTAATAAATATGCTCCAATCTCTGTTCCTTCTAATTCTTTTGGATATACCTGTTTTCCTAAGAACTTCTCAGTATCCATAACAACTTCTTTTTCCATAAATTCCAGAGCCTGTGGTGCCAGATGATGCATAAAGAACTGTGGTACTGTTGCAATACAATCCTCTAAATTTTCATAAGGAATGATCAGACTGATCACTGATTTTGGTGCTGGAATTACTTTTAATGTAAGTTCTGTGATAATACCCAAAGTACCTTCAGAACCGATCATTAAGTTTAATAAGCTGTATCCTGAACTTGTCTTTGATACAGTAGCTCCAAGTTTTACAATCTCACCTGTTGGTAATACAACTGTCATGGCACGTACATAATCTCTTGTACATCCGTACTTAACAGCTCTCATACCACCAGCGTTGGTTGCTACGTTTCCACCGACTGTTGCGAATTTCTCACCTGGATCTGGTGGATATAATAATCCTTGTTTTTCTGCATCCTGTGCAAGATCATTTAAAAGGACTCCTGATTGAATCTTCACTACAAAGTTTTCTTTGTCATATCCAAGGATCTTGTTCATCTTTGTAAGAGAGATCATAACACCGCCACCGATACTTACGGCTCCTCCTACTAATCCTGTTCTTGCACCACTTGGTGTTACAGGAACCTTGTTTTCATTACAAAGTTTAACGACAGCTGCAACTTCTTCTGTTGATGTTGCTTCTACTAAAACTTCTGGTCTAGCTTTTCCGTAGATTGCCATCTCATCATGGGTGAAATCCTCATTGATTTCATCACCCACTAAGACACGTTTTGGAGCGATCTCTTTGAATTTCTCGATCATCTCTGGTGTCACTTTGTTATACTGATACTCACTCATTTATCTTCCTCCTTAAAAGTTTATAGCTTTTTAATATCTTTTATCTTTATCATTTTCAGATCAATTTGACTCCAAAGTAGCAAACTAATCCATAGATGATAACGAATAATACGAAATATTTGATAACCTTTGTTAAGATTTCACTTTCTTTTCCTACCGTTGCTGTTGCCGCTGTCGCTACTGCGATACTCTGTGGAGAAATAATCTTTCCTGCGGTACTACCAACTGTATTTGCAGCTACCAGCCAGATCTGGTTGATATTTAATTCTGCTCCTGTACTTGCCTGTAACTTGGAGAATAGTACGCTGCTTGATGTAGAACTTCCTGTTACGAATGTTCCGATAGATCCGATCAGTGGTGCAACTAATGGATAAAAGCTTCCTGTTACACGTACGATAAAATCTGCGATAGACTGTGTCATTCCGCTGTATCCCATGATCTTAGCTGTCGCAAGCACTGCCATGATCGTAATGATCGTCTTAAACATCTGAATCACTGTCTTGCCTAAAACAACAAAGATCTCACCAACTGGACATCCCTGAATCAGTCCTCCAATAAATGCTGCGATCAAGATCAGCACTCCTGGTGTTGATACCCATGTAAATGTATATGGGCTTGCTCCCTCTCCACTATAAATTGGTACATTTGATTTGATCGCTGATAATGGATCATGAATCGCTGGTACTAATGTTGAAGTCAGAAGTAAGAACAATAATACAAGAATGAATGGGCTCCATGCAACAAATGCATCTTTTACTGTCATCGTAGTATCATCATTATCTTCGATTTCTACATCAAATTTACTTGCCTTACCTTTCAGCATTACTTTTGCAAGGATGATCGTTACTGCCATACTGCATACAGATCCGATAACTGCTGGAAGTTCAGCTCCTACAAATTTCGCTGTCAGATATTGTGGTACTAAGAATGAAAGACCTGACATCAATGTAATAAATAAAATTTCTTTATAATCACCGATTCCTTTAGCTCCTTCATGTTTTCCTGTGATGAAAACAACAAGGAAAGGAACGAGAATTACCATGATCGCAAGTTGTAATACAACATAAGATGCTGTCATATGTGGACTAAATCCTGTTACATTTGCTGCTGTAACCGTTGGAATTCCGATGGATCCAAATGCTACTGGTGTCGTATTGGCTACCAGGCAAACAGTTGCTGCAAAGATTGGTTCAAATCCTAATCCGCAAAGGATTCCTGCTGGAATCGCTACAGCTGTTCCGAATCCTGCCATACCTTCCATAAATCCTCCAAATCCCCATGCGATGATCAGCACAAGAACTCGTTTATCTCTTGATACAGAAGTAAGCATTTTTTTAATAAGTTCCATGTTTTTCGTATGTACGACCAAGTTGTAAGTAAACACTGCTGCCACGATAACCAGACAGATTGGCCAGATTGCCATTGCAAATCCTTCTAACCCTCCTGTGAGGACATCAATAATTTTTTGCTTCCATAAAAAAAGTGCTTCAATGACTGTAATGATCAAAGCGATCGGACAGGCTACATGTCCTGCCATCTTTAATCCGCTTAATGCAATGATCAGCCAGATGATAGGAAGCATCGCTAATAAAAAGTGAATGAACATCTTAAGTTCTCTCCTTTCTTTTCAAATATGAGCGGGTTCCGATATCCTATTTTTCAGCGTATACGCGACATAGTAAGATTGGTCCTACCAGTTACTGTACTTATATGGTAGGACCAATCCGACAAAAAGTCAAGGGATTTTTTTTGCAAAACGATTTATTCTTTTTCTATTTTCTTTTCTTTTTTGTAGAAATTGCACAAAAAAAGCAGCATTTTTACAAACATACTATTTTCAATCCAACCATTTTAAGCCATTTGTATAAATACTGTTTTTTATTTATTTGTTAATTTTTCATCAATTTTCACAAATTTCGTATTTCAATCTATTTTACGGAGTCTTTTTCTTTCGTTATACTATTTTGATATCGCTTCCATATGATCGTGGATAATATCACTGCGATATAGTCTGTCAATGCCTGTCCATAGATGACTCCATGAATCCCTGCAACCGCATTTAAAAGATACAATAACGGGATCAGCTGAACTCCTTTGACCATTCCCATAGACTACGAGAATCTAGTTTAATACGATGGTTGATACACTAGATATGTGTTATATTATCTATATACTTTATAAAACGCAAAAGAAATTATCACGAGGTGAATAAATAATCATGAAAGCTTACGAACGTTTATTAAATTACGTCAAAATTTTAACTCCAAGCAATGAAAACAGCCAAACTGTCCCTTCTTCTGATTGTCAGTTTAATCTTGCCAGGATCTTGGAAAAAGAAATGAATAAACTTGGTCTTACCGATGTCTATCTTGATGATAAATGCTATCTGTATGGTAAGCTGCCTGCCACAAAGGGTTATGAAAACTGTCCCGCGATCGGATTTATCGCACATATGGATACTGTTTCTGATTTCTGTGATCATTCAATCCATCCGATCCTTACGAAGAATTATAATGGAGAAGCTCTTCCTCTTGGAGATAGTGGTCTGGTTCTTGATCCGAAAGTTTTCCCTCATCTTTCTTCTCTCAAGGGTCGTACTTTGATCACATCGGATGGTACAACGATCCTTGGTGCAGATGATAAGGCTGGGATTGCTGAGATTCTTACGATGGTAGAACGTCTGATCAGTAAAGAGATTCCTCATGGTCCGATCAGCATTGCATTTACTCCAGATGAAGAAATCGGAAGTGGTGCCGAGTATTTCGATATCAAGCGGTTTGATGCTGATTTTGCTTATACTTTGGATGGCGATACCGAGGGTGAGATCCAGTTTGAAAATTTTAATGCCTGTAAAGCTGAGTTTGAAATCACTGGTTTTAATGTACATCCTGGTTCTTCAAAGGATACGATGATCAATGCCTCACTTGTAGCTATGGAGATCAACTCTTGTCTACCTTCTATGGAGACTCCTAGAAACACAGAAGATTATGAGGGATTCTATCATTTGATCGATATGAATGGTGATGTGAGTCATGCAACATTACATTACATTGTGAGAGATCATGATCGGGGGTTGTTTGAGGCGAAGAAACAGACATTACGTTTGATCGCGAAAAATATGAACGAAAAATGGGGTAATGGTTGCGTTACTTTAACCATTACGGATCAGTATCAAAATATGACCGAGATTATTAAGGATTGTCCTCATTTGATCAAAAATGCAAAGAAGGCTTGTGAAAATGCTGGTGTGGCTCCATTGGTTCTGCCGATTCGCGGAGGTACAGATGGATGTCAGTTAAGTTTTCGAGGACTTCCTTGTCCGAATCTTGGAACTGGTGGACATGCTTATCATGGACCTTATGAACATATTAGCGTTGAAGGAATGGATATGTGTGTTGATATTGTTGTGGAATTGATTAAATTGTATACTGAAGGTTGTTGATGTATAAATAGAGAAAGAACAATGTATTAGGGTCAGAAAAACGAATTTCATTTCTGACCCTAATACATTGTTCTTTCTCTATTTATACACTCAAATCTTTCAGTATACACTACTTACAGATAAGATACTTCATTCTTCACTTTTCACTTCTTTACGAAACTCTTCCTGCATCCATATGATACACTTCGTCTGCAATTCCCATCGTGGATTCTCTATGAGATACTAGTACCACGGTTCTTCCTTGACTTTCTTCCTTTAACGATTTTAGAATAATTCCTTCATTTAATGAATCCAAGTTACTTGTTGGTTCGTCTAGTAATAACATCGGGCTGTCGTGTAAGAAGGCTCTGGCGATTCCGATTCTTTGTTTTTCTCCACCAGACAGGGTGTCTCCGAGTTCTCCGACTTCGGTGTCGTAGCCATTTGGCAGGGACATGATCATGTCATGGATAGAGGCTTTTTGAGCGGCTTTTATGATTTCTTCTCTTGCTGCGCCTGGTTTTCCGATCGCTATATTGTTGGCGATGGAGTCGTGGAAGAGTTCGGTTTCCTGAGTTACGTAGGATTGTGTGTTTCTCAGTGTCTTGGTTGGGATTTCTTTCACGTTTTCTTCTGAAATCTTTATGTTTCCTTTGTTTACATCCCAGAAGCGCATCAGAAGTTTCAACAGTGTGGACTTTCCGCAGCCGCTTTTTCCACAGATTCCGATGACTTTTCCTTGTTTCATATTGATATTGCAGTCTTTTAGGATGACTTCTTCATCATAGGCAAAGGTTACATCTTCTACGGATGCACCTTCAAAACTTATATCAGCTTCTCCTTCTGATTCTTCTACCATTGGTTCTTCTTCGAGTAAGGATAACACTCTTTCTCCACTTGCTAATGTCTGGTTTAAATTGTTTGACAGGCTTGACAATGCAGTTACTGGGCCAAAAGAACCCATCATAGCGATCGTTGCAAGCAGCATAGCATCAAATGTGACATTTCCTGCCTGATATAAATGATACATTAAAAAGAACATTCCAAACGAACAGCAAAGGATCACAAGGTCTGTGACAGCTCTTTGCATAGCTTCCATGCGATTCAGGTCTTTTTGCACTTTTCCTAATTCAATGGATTTTTCACTTATTTGTGCTTTTCTCTTTTTACCTTGTCCATACTGAATCGTTTCGTCTATTCCACGGAGAGATTCTAAGACAAAACTGTTCAGTTTTCCGAATCCGCTTCGGAATTCCATTCCTTTTTGTCCGCCTTTTTTTCCATTTCTTAATGGGATCACGCAGCCTACCAGAAGATAAGAACAGACTGCAAAGATTCCTGCATAGACATGAAATCTTCCGATAAATACAACCATGATCAATGAAGTTAAAATTGCGATCATGATTGGAGAGATCGTGTGTGCATAGAATACTTCTAATAATTCAATATCGGTTGTGATGATTGAAATCAGATTCCCCTTTTCCCTGCCGTCTAATTTAGCTGGGCAAAGCTTCCGAAGTACCGCAAATACCTGATGTCTGATGATCGCTAACAGTTTAAATGCAATAAAATGGTTACAATACTGTTCTGCATAATGGAGGATTCCACGCATCACTGCAAAAACAACCAAATTGATCAGATATTTCGTCACACGCTGCCCTTTCATAGCAAGAAGTACACCATGTCCGGCTGTGATCGTCAGGAAAATGGCACACAGATACCCTAAGGTTCCAAGAAGCACTGCCGCTGTCATAATGTGTGCCAGTGGTTTTACAAGACCGATCATTTTCCCCATAATCTTTATGGCACTTCTTCTTTGTTTTGTTGTATTTTCCATCTTACACCACCTTCTTCTTTAATGACTCATTCCATGACATATT